>Ga0210384_10000124_pt1 | contig 117006 bp, 103 predicted proteins | sample IncBWH2MmetaG_FD_160574 | JGI IMG/M metagenome (GOLD analysis project Ga0210384, IMG submission 160574) | Forest soil microbial communities from Barre Woods Harvard Forest LTER site, Petersham, Massachusetts, United States - Inc-BW-H-2-M | ecosystem: Environmental > Terrestrial > Soil >... | reverse complement strand
TCCAGACCAATATCCTCCGGGCCACGCCTGGTAACGGGGGGAATGTGAAGTCAAATTCTCAGACCACTGAGCGGTTGTTAGCATTCGGATTTGGCGTCGTCTTTGTCGTCGTAATGCTCGCCATCGCACTATTCGTTCCGAACCCGACACCAACACAGTGGTTCACGTTTCGGGTGGTTTTAGCACTCGCGGCTGCCGGGGTGGGTGCTCTGCTGCCCGGATTGATCTCCGTCACAGCGGGCCCATACGTGAAGGCTGGAGGAGCTCTCGCGCTATTTGTTCTAGTCTATTGGTTCAATCCAGCTAAGTTTGTTACCGCCGCGCCGCCAGATTCAAGACTGCATTTGGCTATCCCCTCGCTTGGAAAGCCCTTCGACATTCAAGCGTCCATGGTAGTTTCTGGAAACCAAATCGAACGGAAAACAATACCGCATCCTTTGTCAAAAGATATCGACAAGGGCGCCCACAGCTTCTACACGGAATCAAATGGAGGACCTGTCAACAGTCATTTGGATGTATGTCCGATGGCCGAAACCGGGTGGGTTGTTGATACGGAGGCTTTTGATGGTTTTGATTCGGGCATGACGGACAGGGCTCACGTCACAGCCAACGGTTCAAACTACTGGGAGGTTTCCAAGTTGGGCGGCGGATGTCTGAGACTCTATTGCGACGGGCGAAATGGGTCATCGAATGTTTATATCGCGAACGTGCTGGTCCGAGAGAAACGAGCGGTTCAGGTGGAATCTTGCCATCCGGCTGTCCAAGACACTAAACAGGTTAAGCCGGGCGAAGAGCAGCAACTATCCCTCGATGTTGTCGCTGCAACAGGCAGCTGTGTAGATCCAAAAATCAAAACTCGGATTGATATTAAAAACCCAAAAGGAAATTTGTTAGTCACAAAATATTTGGAACCCAACGGAAAAGAAGAAGTTTTTGATGGAGCACTGGTTCTTCAACTGTCACCCAGCGGCCTAGTAGACGTTCAATATCGAATTCAAAGCGTCAATCCTTAGCTCCCCAGGGGCTAGTTTGGATCGGGCCGGCTACCTCCTCTCCGCTCGTCTCGATGAAATTCCTGGGTTGCCAAATACCGTTACTTGCAGTTTTCCGAGCATGGTGTCCACCGATCGCTAGACTATCCAAACTGCCTCTACGCATTTCATCGTGGCCCACATCGAGCACCGCTTGGCAGGCAGACGCGCACCGTAGGGTGGTGGGCTTTCGATCCACGACCCGAACGTACGTCAGGCGTAGTCCTGATCGTCCGTCAGATGTGAACTGACGACCTTCGGGTTATGAGGTAGCACTAAACCAGATGGCCCGCTCATTCTGTGGCACTTAGCTGGCATCCAGCCAATCTTACTTCTTTCCCAAATCTTTTCCACGCAGCTGCTATGCCAAAAACTAAAGTCTCGATCCCTTTCGGGCGCTTCTCATCAGCGTTCAGAGGCGAGGAGTTTTTCATGAACTGAGTCAGCCAGACCGATGCGAGCCCGCAGATCCCCGATTCTGTCCAACACCAGCTTGACATCTGGGATGCCGGAGAAATATCGCTCCAAATAAATCTTGGTAGGTTGAAGAACGAAAATAGCAATCGGTCCTAGAAGTCGTGCATCGACGTTTGCGAAAGAATTGTCAGGACCGAATACATTGTTCGTTGAATTGTAGGTGAGGTGTTGCATGCACAAATCAACCCAACTTCCGTGAACCGCGTGCGATGGCAGTCGCTGTACTGCTATGTACTGCTCTTCTATTCCTAGATATTTCAATCGCTCTTTGACTCCACCTCCCCAGTCACCGTACTTTTGCTTTGCCTCCTCAATCTTCACATCGGACGCTTTGCAAACTCTGTCGATTGAGGCCAACATACTCTTTTCTATCGGTAGGACTTCTCCTCCGCGCTTAGCGATGTTGCTTTGAATAATGTCGTATAGCTCTTTCTCTGGCCCCAAACTGAACTTCACGAACTGATCGAACACGCCGTCTTCGTTCTTGTTAAGGAGAAACTCCAGATTGACAGTGGTCTCCAAGATAGATCGGTTGAGTGCGAACACGACGTCCGCTCGATCGCCCTTCGCGCTGAGTTGCGTGACGACAAGCATGAACTTCGCAATTCTGACAATGAGGCCGGCACAGATTGCCTGATTTCTAGGCCATCCGCCCTTGGCATTTGCCGTTTCGTCCAACAGGTGCGCTGCAAGGTTTAGGACGCTCAGCACTTCTTTGTAAAGTTCAAAGACCAAGCCGTCAATTTTATTGATGTCGGTTTCGCTTTCAACTCCGGTGATCTCAACTCTCGGAATCATCATTCCCTCAAACGATTCTGCTGTACCCTCGATAAACTTCTCGGCGTCGCTCATAGGAGACTTGCTTTCATGCTGCTCTTCCCCCGCGCTCAATAAAAGGGGCCGGGCGATACAAGAGGACCAAGTTGCGGTGCGCTGGGAAGATACCCTAAAGCGCCAATAAGCGATTGCTGCCGCCAGCGCCTTGACGAACTAGTCCTTCCACGATCACTTTGTCAGCGTCAATTCTGCGCCATTCGACGGCAATTTCTTGAAGGGTTCGACCGTAGGCCAAAACATTTTTCTTAGCGTCCTCTACCGTGAAGAAACCATCAGCATCTTTTGGCGGGCGAACGTACAAGTGGAGGTTCTCTTCCATCGAGGTCCCTGGCTTGTAGTAGGAAGCATTTGCAAGTGGGCTGGTATCGTTGGGCGGGGGAAAGGCCTTAGGATTTCTGCGTGTATCAGACCATTCTTTGTTAAGAGACGACAATTCTTGCATCAGGTCGTTTGGAAAAAGCCCAATGTGGATGCCCGCCTCAAGCAATAACGAGAATCCGTACACATCTTTGTCTTTGTCCGGCATTCCCGAAACAACCCGCGCAGCTTTAGCGTTTATGAGGCGGATCGCACAGGCCGTTTTTCCCGGCTTCCGCTCAGAACAAGGCTCCAAAGTTGTGTAGACAGTGCAATCGATCAGATCGACGTGATCTACATCCTCATTGAGCTTCTTGAGGGCGCAGAATTCAGCATGCCGACCGCTGCCAGTTTCGCCTCGAAATCCTGTGGATATAAGTTTCCCATCCTTGACGACAACGGCCCCAACATATGGGTGAAGCTCTCCATCATTTTCGTGGATGCTTTTTTTCGCCAACTCCACTGCCAGTTCGCAAAATTGTCTTTCCTGAGGAACGAGGATGTGTTCCGCGCCTTTATCCGTCAGGAAAATATCTACGAGGTCCCTTTCAATGGGATTCCCCTGTGTTGTGAGATGTCCGCTTGCGAGTGCAGTTTTGTACATATTGGTCTGCAAAGTGTCTGCCGTCGTGAGATACGTATTGCGGTCCACGGTCTGGCCGCCTCGAAAAGCCGCCAAGAAATCGGGGTAATTGGCCGGGAATTGAGTAAGCTGCGGATAAATATGTCCCGGTGGGAGTTTTTCGTGAATTAGCAAGACGTCCTCTGGAGCGGCAATCGGTTTATCGGAAACAACGTTAGCAGAAGGAATAGATCACTATCAATTCGGCGAGTTACTCGGTTCCGGCGCATACTAAAGACGATATGACCGCAATTGCATCAGCGTTTACATCTGAAGGTTTTGTCATCGGCGCAGATGGCAGGCAGTTGGGCAAAAACCAAAAGCTATTGAGCGAATCTTCGCAAAAGATTTTCAATTTTAAGTATCGCCACGTCGATGTTGCCTATGCATGGTGCGGGGAAACTGGTGCAATCAACGAATCGAACGAAGTTTTATATGACCTTTACGAAATAACCCGCGTGGGTTTGCAATCTGCTGTTCAATTGTCCGGCAGACAATTTGCTTCCTTTATGCAGCAGTCCTGCACGGGCATCTACGAAGGCATCATCAAAAGTTCCGTTGTGCGACAAATTACGAATTCGGATTCCTTGCCGGAGTCGAAGGCGCGAATGCTCTTGAACGGGTATTTCGACGGCCAGCCCTTTATGGCCGAATTTCATGTTCGAGAGACCGAGAGGATAAGAGTCCAAGCAGAAAGAGTTCTAATGCCCATACCGACGCCTACGAGGAATTTGTTCAATGGCGGGGCACGTCAAAATAAGAAATATGAAAATGTTCTTCCCACGACCACACTCGATGCCCTAAAACTCATATCCGCCTATATTCAAGAGTGCATCGAAGTTCCGACCCGGATTGTTCTGCCATAGGTGGCCATCGGCATATAGCCCATCTCACTCTCGATGGATTTTATTGGGTTGACACACCCAAGAATGTGAACTGAACCGTTTCTAACGTTCCTGCCGGGAAAGTCCGGGGTAGTCTCTTTCGACCAAAGCTCGAAGCGCATCCGCCGCCGCAGCTTTTGATGGGCCTGAGAATTCAACCACATCGTCTTCTCCCTCTGCCATGACTCTTACGATCTCCCACTCATTGTTGTCAGGATTCAGATTCCAACTGAAGTGGGTTAGAAGTCCGTTCTCCACGTGCTGCGACCGAGTCTGAGGACCTGCAAACGGACGAGTCAGTTTGTTGCCTTTCGTCATACCGGCCTCCCAAGATTAACTTGGTGTTGCTGTTCGAGTATACTGGCTACTAGCTAACCGCGATAGCGATGGAGAGGAGTCCAGCCCCTATGGCCACCGCAGCCCCGATGGGTCCGCCTGAAGGCGTCTGCCGCGTACTTTCGCTCGATGGTGGCGGCGCGAAAGGCTTCTACACTCTCGGCGTTCTCGCACAAGTCGAGGCGCTTGTGCAGAAGCCACTCCATGAGCACTTCCAACTAGTTTTCGGAACAAGCACCGGCGCTATCATCGCGGCCCTCTTGTCGCTTGGCCATAGCGTTAAAGACATTACTGCGCTTTACAGGCAGCACGTGCCGACGGTCATGGGAAACAAGAGCTCTGGTGGTAGGACCAGAGCTCTCGACACACTCGTCGCGGAGGTTTTTGGCAACGCAACGTTCTCGGAAGTCAAAACAGGCGTCGGCATCGTTGCGACCCACTGGGACTTGCAGAAGCCTATGATCTTCAAGACGAGCGTAGCTCAGGCTCACGGCCGTGAGGCGACGTTTCTGCCGGGCTTCGGATGCACGGTCGGTCAGGCAGTCCGCGCGTCCTGCTCCGCATACCCCTATTTCGAAAGGTTCGTCGTGAAGACTGGGCAGGGAGTAACCGTCGAGTTGTTCGACGGCGGATACTGCGCGAACAACCCCACGCTGTATGCCATCGCTGACGCGGTCATGGCGTACAAGAAAAACTACAAAGACTTACGCGTCCTCAGCGTAGGCGTAGGAATGTACCCGGAGCCTAAGCACTTCGTGACGCCGCGGACGGCGGCGGAGTGGTTGGCGAAGAAACTCGTCGGCTTTACGGGCCTTCAACTGTTGCAGAAGACGCTTGATGTAAACACGAACTCGATGGAGCAGCTTCGCGCCGTGCTTTTCAAGGAAATACAGGCGGTGCGGATTAACGACGTGTTTCAGCAGCCTGAGATGGCGACTGACCTTTTGGAAGCCGACCTCAAAAAGCTCGAAATGCTTTATCTCAGGGGCTGGGAATCGTTCGCCGCACACGAGCCCGCGCTGAAAGAACTCTTGCTCGAAGAGAAATGAGGAAAACGGACCATGAGCATCCCTCTCAGCCAATTAGAAACTTGGTCGGGCCAAGGCGCTGTGACGACTTCAAAGGACACCTACGCAACGGTCAAAGCCGCGCTAGAGCACAAGGACGCGAAATACACGGATAGAAACTTCAAAGTCTTCCTTCAGGGCTCTTATGGCAACGATACGAATATCTACGCCGAGAGCGATGTGGATGTAGTTATCCGCTATGACGGCGAGTTCTATCACAACATCAAGGAGCTGCCCGTCGATGAGCAGGTCGCGTTTCAGACTGCTTTTCCCGGCAATGGCAGCTATGCGTACAGCGACTTCAAAGGCCATGTAATCGAAGCATTGAAAACAAAGTTCGGCGATTCCGTAAAGCCCGGAACGAAAGCGATTAAGATCGAGGCGAGTGGAAACCGTCGGAACGCAGACGTGATCGTCGCGTACGAATACAGGCGCTACTCCAAGTTCAAGGCATCTTGGGACGAAGACCACGTGAAGGGGATTTGCTTTTTCCTGTCGGACTGGAGTCGCGTCGCCAACTACCCCAGCCAGCACTCTGTGAACCTGACGACCAAGCACCAAGCTGCCAGCAGCAAGCTGAAGCCAATGGTGCGAATCTTCAAAAACATGCGCTCCAAGATGATCGATGACAAAATGATCAAGGATGGTTCCGCGCCCTCGTACTACGTTGAGGGACTTCTGTACAACGTTCCCTATGACAAATTCACTGGCGACTACCAAAATATCACGCGAAACATCTTGCAGTGGCTCTCCGACACCCCTGACCGAACTAAGTTTGTCTGCGCCAACGAGATGTATTACTTGCTGCGCGACGGCCTCCATACTTGTTGGTCGACCACAGATGGGAAGAACTACATCGACGCGGCGATAAAACTATGGAACAACTGGAAATAACTCTCGCTCGCTGGAAGGAATGGAAAAGGCCTTTCCTGCTGACGGAGTTTCGCTAGCTCCTCCCTAGAGCAATCAGCTTACGCCCGCCGTCAGTTATCCGGGTCGTGGGGTGCTTTCCTAAGCCGCGCTTGGCAGGTAGAGGTTCTACGCACTCCATGCGTACCGTGGGCTTTCGATCCACGACCCCGTTCGGTGCAAAACGCTGGGGAACTCTGCCGCTGTGGGCACTCCGAGCCGCACAGTACCAGTCAAGAGTCACCTTCAGTCGCACGGCGCTCGCATATCGAAACAAAGTCAGGCACGATTTCCGAGATACGGTTGTAGCTCCGCTCAAAAACTATGAGCGCAACGCTTAAATTCACTGTGGCGATTAGCTTCGCCCCTTCAGACAACCTAATGTTCGAGGCCAACTTAGCGCCTAGATTTTGCGGCTCCGGCTTCGAATACAGCAGGGTCGTTCCGCTCCAATTTGGATGAGCAAACTCACTGAGTCCGTCATATTGCTGTCGAAACCCCTTCACGTCCTTATCCACGCGATCGACGAACGTCAAAACGTTAATGGCCTTTGGCAAGTCGGGGTTGTTTCTGCTGCCCATCAGCAGGCTCATTAGGTCCTCGTCAACATTCCCTATCAACCCGGAATCCGTCACGGCCTCCAGTTTGCCGCGCAGATACCAAACCGCCGCAGCCGTCTCAACGCACCCACGCGTTAGGAGAATACCGGCTGCAAGCAGGTCCTTGTCCAAGGTTTCATAGGCGGTCGAACCCAGTTCGGTCATCCGCCACAATAACGCCTCACGATACAAGACTGCTTTGAAGGGAAGTTTTGACTCCTGTGAGATCGCGAAACCATCGACCGACGCTGGCAGTTTCGATCGAAATACAGCGATTCGGTCCCGAATTTCAAGCTGAAGAGAGCGTATAACTTCTATCCTGCTGTCGCGAATCCATAGGGAAAGCCGCCCACGTTGGCCGTCCCACTCCTTGCCCCGTTGTGTAAATCGCGCATGCATTAGGGTCTTCTTCATATGAGGGTCATCCGTGGTGGCAAATAACCGATCGTGACAGTCCGCGATTAGGGTTCCTACAATCAGGCTCGATAAACCACGGTGCCGGTGCTCTTTAGCTACCGCTATGTAACCTAGCTCCAGCGTATTGCCATCGAAAACATAGCCACTTGACTCAGCCTTTTCCGACGCATAGTCCGGCCGTTCTCGCTTGATCGTGCCCACACCCACGACGACATTATCGCGGCGCACCGTAGCCACCACGCTCGCCCGAGATAATTCCCAAGCCACCGTCTGCACGTTCACGGCACCGCCCTCAGAAAGAATAGCCATGCAGGCCGCCCGATCCGCTTCGCTCAGTTCACTCCCCGAGCACACACCGACGACATAAGGGTTATTTATTTCGTTCTCTTCCATGTTCATCGAACTGGACCGCTTTTGCCTGTCAGTGCTACAACGCGACGCTCCAATCGGCCGATTTCTTCGTCATCGGTAATTTCGTAGCAACGAAGTGAACGAAGAGGCTGCTGGACGACGGCGTCAAATGTAATCGCACCAATCTTGGTTTCGAGTTGAAGCCACGTTACGATCTCTCCGCTAACTTCAAGACACTTGTATTTCGCTCCGGTATTGTCGAAATAGAATCGTCCGACAATGGGTGGCGGAGGGGGCGCAATCTCATCCACGCTAACGGCCCCGTCATGGTAATTCTTTCGAATTGCAGCGGGTCCTTCTTTCTGCGCCTCCGCCGCGTGCTTCAACAACTCTTCGTCATTCCGCGCTTGTAGTTCCCACATCAGCTTATCCGTCACTTGCGTAGTCGTGATGGCCGACAGGTCTTTTTTGTTTTCGAAGTGAAGCTGGATCAGTAGAAGAGCGTGACCGGAGTTCCGATACGCGCTGTCCAGCACGCGGCGGAATTCCTGCATCATGTCGGCGTTATCCGCGCACTTTGCGTTCAACTCGATGATTTTCTCGATGTCGCCGTTGATTCTGTAGACAAGATTGTAGATAGCGTTTACAGAAACCCGCTGCGGGCGAGATAGCGTCAGGTTGATCTCCGGAAAATGCTCGGCATGCACCTGGATCGGAAGTGGCACCGGCCCGTTGTTCGCCAACTCGTTCAAGCAAGAGAGCTGGATCATGCATTCAAATGTCTTTTGATTTCGCAACAGCCAGGGCGAAAGCTCTTCAAGCTCCGTCCATAGGGCTTTCCGTAACTTCCGCTCCCGGTAAAGGTCTCTTCCCAGATTCCAACCTTGTAGAGCCAAAAACGACACGGTTCCAGCCGCCAGGCCAACTACCACGTCAATCCATTTATCGGTTGGGAGGCTCATTTCGAAACTCGCGCGGAGTCCCCGCCGTCCTGCGCGACCCTTCCCGGCAAGTCGCTCAACAGATTGCGGTACTCGAAGTGTCCAAGGCCGCCGAGTTTGTGAACCAAGGTGCGCGCCTTCTTCTTCGTCTCGTCATCGGTCGATTCAAGCGCAGCAGTCAGCGCCTTCCGGACATCTCCTCCCCATCCGAGAATCCCCCAACCTTCCTCGTCCCCTTCGACAACCAGCGCCAGACAATCCATGACCTGGCTCGGCATTGCCGGGCAGAGCTCGGCTAGCCTTTCCACAACGAGCATGTCGGCGTCGACGCGTTTTGCGATTTGAAGCGCCGCAAGCAGTTGCTGTACGCTCCAGGCATCATCGAACTTCTTCGACACGAACCACCAACCAAAGGCCTTCATCTCCTCTTCGCACGGCGCACCTTGCTTCCCGAAACGAGCTACTTCTACACGCGCCATCCAAAGGTCCTTGAGCCGGTCGATGACGACCGGAGCCACTTCTCCAGTGTCATTTGTTAGTCCTCTGCCGACGAAACTCGTCGCGCTACCGCGTAGTTTGTCCGAAGCTTTCGCATAAAATTCCCTCAACAAACCGGGTTCGCGCGGAGACAGCATTCGCCCCCGCCAGTATTGGGTCAGCAGATGGCCTGCCAACGCACTGTCGGGCTCACCCAAATGAGATTTTCCAAACGGATGATCGCCCATCCTTTCGATCGCTTGCAGGTACTGTGGCCCAAGAACTCGAATGACGTCATTATAGGGCTCGCAAAGCACGACATAGGTCGTCCATGCGCTCTCCCACATCTTGCGCAAACTCGGCTCGGACGGAAAAATCGTCTCTACATTCTTCTCAAACCACACCGCATCCAGAAAATGCAACCAGGGCGCCCAACGTCCATACACCGAACGGATAGTTAATGAGGGCTCTACGCTGGGCTCCAGCCGGCGCTCCAAGACCGCTCGTACTTCCGGCGCGTCCTGAAATCCTCCCCACAACCGGGCGTTACCCCCGGCCTCCCCTTCAACACTCCGCTTTACCCATAACCCATATTGAATCACCGCGTGCATCGCCTCACCGCGCACCGTGTTGATCGAGAAAGACGACGGATCGGCATTCTCGTTTTCGAAATATTTCGTCTCGTCCTCCGGCGTCGGGTCGGGATCTTCCGACAATTTCTCCAGCACCTTCCACGCTTCCGATCGTAGCTCTCCCGGAACGCCGTCCGATTCAAAACCGGCTGTCAACATCCTCGTCACCGCGGCCCTTGTTCCCGACCAATCGCGATCCCGATTAAACAATCCTCCGACTCGGCCAGGGATTTCGCGCGGCTGGTCTACGGCCCATTCGCACAACGCCAGCACTTCCCGCCAATCGAATGCATCCGGCTTCTTCGCTGGCTCCCGCAGACCTTGCACGAACTCCCGCACATACGTCGGGTCTAGCTCTTTGAACTGTTGAGCCGCGCTTCCGAAGCGGAGCGGGTCGCTCCCGACCGCCGATCCCAGTTGGCTCGCGAGCCCGGCAATCTTTTCGCCGAATGGTTGCGGCGACGGCTGCCACGATTGAAGCAGTCGAACGATTTCCGGCACCTCCATTGCCGACAGATCGATCCTCGTTTCGACATTCACCTGCGCGAACGTTCCGGTCTTAACCGATGCTTCCGTGATGTCTTGCGCGGGACCGAGCTCTTCCACAAATTTCTCGAAGCGCATCCGCCACTCTTCCGGAAGCCCCTCGCGCACCACAGCCAGCCGGTCCCGCCGCCATTGCTTGGCATATTTGGTGAGTTCCTCATCAGAGACGACTTGGCCCGTAAACCCCTCCCATCTTTCTTTCACGCGCCGCAAGTCCGGACCGGCGTCTACCCAACTAAGAACCTCCGCTTTCGCGTCCGCCGGCATTCCGGCGAAGTGCATTGTGGTCAGCAGCCAATACTCTCGCGCCATACTCGTGCCATCGTACCGTTCCGGATTTCTCAGTCTCTCGAATACAAGGTCCGGTTCTCGTTCGCCGAAGAGCCTAAGGACGAGTAGTGAAATTCGATGAAAGAGCTGCCATTTGCGCTCCTCCAGCGATAGAACCACCTCGCCGACGGTTGCTTGGCCATTCGCTAACAGCGACGAAGCGGCCTCCACTACAGCAGAGGCCAGCGGATCGGCAACACCCCTGCCAAGGCTTCTGCCATGCGCGACATCAGGCCGCCACACATAGGAATAATCCTCGAAGCTCTCATCCACTCCATCCTTCTGCGACAATCGCAGCGCATCTGCCAGCAGTCCCGTCAACAGATCAAACGCCCGCGTGCCCTCGACGCGAACTAGCACAGCCACGTGCTTCCGCAAGATCCGTTCGTAATGCCACGAATCGATGTGTCCAATGGGCTCTGCTACTAAGACGGGTTTCGGGTCGGGCAATACCTCCAACAAGCTTGCTGCTAGTTCAAGCGAGGCATCCACTTCGCCCTCTTCAACCAGCTTGGCAATCAAGGCACCCAGCTTCTCGGGTAGCAGCATTCGGTAAGGTGTTCGAATGTATTTCTTTGCTTGCGGAACAAGTCGAGCCGCCAGGTACCCGGGAAGGGCCAGCGCAATGTCCGCCACGTCATCATGTACTCGCACGTTCTCCGTATCGGGGAAGTCGAGGACAACTTCTGTCACGATCTCCGGAGCCAGTTTTGCCATGCGAAACAAATATCGAGACTCCGCCCACGATCCAAATCCGATCGTTCCCTTTTCGTCATCCGCAACGGGAGCTGGCGGCGACGAAAAGAATTTCTTCGCCTTCAGTGGCCGAATCCACGCCGAGTTTTCCAAACGATCGAAGAAGTACCGGTGGTATTCCCCATAACCCACGCGCGCGACGGCGGCAGCAACAACATCCTCGGTCGGCTCCTGCCGCAAGATGACATCAAGTTCCTCAGTATTTTCAAAAAACGCCGACACCACCCGACTCATCGCGAGGAGGGTCGATTCGAAGACCACGAAATTCTTGCGCAATTCGGCGAGATCGAAGTCCGCGTCCCTGTCGCCGGACTCGTGCGTGCGTTCCATAAACCACTTACATACTTCCATCCATTGCAGGACGACGGGCCGGACCGAGTCGCGATACTTTTGATTTCTCGGTGCTACTCCCTCAAACAACCGCATCGCGGTCTCACGCGGTCGCGCTCGAGCCCGATCGTGATCATCGACGAGCGCGGCGATTTTCTTCGCCACCTGCTTCGGAACGACAATTCCCGGTGCTGCCAACCCAGCCTGTTCGCCGCCCGTTTCGGACGCCTTCCCTTCAACGCTCACGTCCCGTTTCCACAGAATGGACACTTCGTCCATTCGGCTTACGTAATCCAGCCTCCCGGTAGACTTCAATCCGGAAATCTCATGCGGCAGCCGATTACGAATCTCTCGCACGGCGTGACAAACAAATCGAGTGAATCCTGGCACCGACCGACCGAAGAGCAACTCCACCGCTCCCTGGTACAGTTCTGATATGGAAGGGCTCACCGAGCTCAACCATTCCGCCAGCTCACGACGGTTCCGCGTCCAGAGTGAGCCCTGCTCTCCGATTTTTGCGTGGGATTCCATTACGGTTCACTCGAACGCATGCTGCAAGCCGCCTTAGTGCGTCCCTCCGTTCCTCACAGAACTCCGGCGAACAAAATCTAGCCATCCCTTTTTCGGCCCACTCACTAGCCGGCATTCGACACCCAGAGCTTGCGTAAACGACAACTCCTCAACTGTCCGACCGACCGATACGGAATGCTTCAGAAGACTCGCAATCCTTGCCGTCAACTGCATCGTCTCCCATCTTCTTCGCGTCTTTTCGAAGCCAAGTTCTGCCCAATGGCGCACGTTCTCCTCGTCCGCCGAGCGAGCCAGTCCCGCGTTCCTCGAGTCCACGAGCGTGCGTGGTTGCGCCGCGCCTTGGAACTCAACGGCAACGTTGCTCTTTCCTTGCAAAAGACTCTCTACACAGACGACCGCCAAATCGGCAGGGCTGGCCCATTCCGCCATCGTGTTTTGCGCCTGGTACGTCGCCGCGCACGGAAGCTTCTGCGTCACAAGATCGCCCACGCAGTCATTCGCCAACTTCGTCAGACTCTCCGTCACATCGCGCACCTCTTCGAGCAGCGCGTCAAACTGAGACAGTTCCTTGGGAAAATGATTCGCTTTGGCTTCCCGAAATAGAAGTGGCGCGATCCTTCCAGTCTCTGTGCTCACCCAGACATTCAACGCATCAACAGACTTGTCATCACTTGCAAGCTTGAGCCGCTGCCGCGCGGAAAACGGATCGTCGACAGTATGAGTCACCACCCGCGATTTGTTGGCGATCGTGGACACGGTCAGTATCAACGGCGAACCGCCAGAAAATCTGGGCACCAACGTGTCCGCGATCCAAGAAACGATCGGTTCCACTACCTTGTCCTTGATCTCACGAAGGTGCAACGCTTCTCTTTCGTGCAAGCTCGCCTCTCTTAGTGCCTTCAAGGTCCGCCAGGTCAGTCCCACATATATCGTCGTGATCACAACCAGGAAGAGGTTCGCGTAGAAATTCAGGAAATGGGCAACACTTTTCAGAGCTTCCATCATCGAGAGTAACCCCCCACCAATGTTCCTATTTTAGCAAAACGCCGACACGCCTGCTGTTTCACCACAGCGAATCCGATTTTTGCACCTCCGGCGCGTTCGGTCGCCAAGTCTCAGAAGTAACTCTAGGTAGAGGAGCGCGCCCTTGGTGCGCTCCTACTACTTCAGAAACGGAGAGTGTCTATGTCCAAATACGATGCTTTGACGGAATGGCTTCGAAGGCAATTAGGCAACAGAATTGTCGTCCCCTTCGAGGATATCGAAGACCAAGACAAGATCGGCGTGCAACTTCCGCGAACGGCGAAAGAGAATCGCGACTGGTGGGCAAACGAAAACAATCGCGCGGCGGGATATCACCACCAATCGCGCGCGTGGATGAAAGCCGGATGGAAACCCGAACATGTCGATCTCGGAAGGCAATTCGTCACGTTTGTGCGAATTCGCATGAAATAAAACCGCGATCCCAGGAGCCCGCCAGTCTCGCGACTGGCGGGCTTCCCAGCCTTCAAGTATCATCCATCGAACGAGGCGTCAATTGGACCTCACGAAGTTGTATTCCGACTCCAGTCCATCCGTGCTCGGCTTCATCAACAAGCTGAGCGTCGGTTCGAGCACGCCCCCGCATTTTCCAGCGGTATTCGGGACAGGATTCTTTGTGCACTCTTCAGGGTTGGCGGCAACGAACCGGCACGTCATCGAAGTCTTCAGCCAGTTGATGCCAAATCCCAGGACCGGGCAGTCCTCATTGGCTGCTGTCTTGTTTTTTGCTGACGACGACGGCTCCGCCTGGCAGATGCTCGTTGTAGACGTCCTCGCTTGGAACGCGCTTGCCGAGTTCACGTCGTCCGACAAGTGGTACGGCGAGACGGTACCCGACGTTGGTTTCGTGCAGCTGGCCGTTCGCGAAGTTCCGGCGCTCCGGCTCGCAGCTGAAAAGTTCTCCATAAAGGTCGGTACGGAGATCGCAACCATCGGCTATCCGATGGGAGACCAGCCGTTAACGGCGCTGGGAAAACTAAACCAGGCCAGTCCGTTCCTCCGCCATGGCATCGTCAGCAGCCTGTTCCCATGCCCTACGGCTCTTCCCCATGGATTCACGATCGACATCATGCAACAGGGAGGATCCAGCGGGTCACCCATCTTGCGTGCTTCCGATGGCGTCGTCGTAGGCATGATGAGTAGCGGAGTGGCCGAAGTGCGTGTTGCACGTTCTACCGAGGCCAGCCTCGCCTACTCCCTCAACACCAACATTAGCATTGCCGAACCGGCACATATTCTTCAGAAGGCGCTCGATCAGTTTCGAAACACCCAGCCCATCAACGTGGACAAATTGCCTACGCTCGCGGAGCTCAGAGCGAAACACCCGAAGCCCGACAAGGATACGGGGCTCACGTGGGATTCTTGGGTTCAGGCGCGATAGGCAAGCGTCGCCTTTTTATTCCTGGCCTCTTCGGATTTCCTCGACCTGATCACCGAGCCGGCGACAAAATACACGAAGAGCGCCGCTCACCTCATCCTTTGTTCGGGATATGATGCGAAGAAAGCCCTTTCCCGAAGACCCTGGTCTTCTCCGCATTTTATGCGCTCTTGATTAACTCGATGAGAGTCCTAGGGTGCTTGTTTACCACCCGCTATTTGCGATCAAAAAATCCGAATGACCAAGTAAACTTGATTGATTAGTCTCCGGCCCGACAACCGCCGACATCACTGCCTCTCGATCGCCAGATGCAGATCCTTATGTTCAAAAGCTGACGCCATGCGGTCGATCTCCCCTTTGCGAAGGCCGTATCGCGCCGCTTCGTCACGCCACTTCGACACCACCTTGCCGACCTCACCCGCTATTTCACGCGCTTGCGCAGCGTCCAACTCGAAGTACCCGGCAACGTCCAGGGCTAGTGCCAGAGAGGCGGTGTTGTCATCCTCATTGATCGCCGTGCTGAGGATGCGAGGTTTTACGTCGGTTGGCACCGCGTTCAGATCATAAGCCGGTGACAGGCGCCAGCCATCCTGACCCGCGTAAAGAAATCCATGATTGCGCAAGTGATCGTCGCTGTTGGAGATCAGAATATTGAAGACCACTCGCCGCCACAGCGCTTCCATGTCGGCTTTCGCCGCAGCACCGTGCTGGCGCAGCGCGTCCACGATTTCCAGATAGCTTCTCGTTTCGTTGTCTTTCGATCCGAGCATACTCATAGCGGAGAGAAACGGAATACGTCTTGCGCCTTCACGGTCAAAACGCCGAAGCAGAAGCACCGGCTTCTTCGCGATGAGTTCCACACGAAACGTAGGAACCGAGATGCCAGCCCTCTTCGCTAGCGCCAGAGCCACGGCCTCCCATACGACCGTGTTGATCTCGTCGTCCTTCCGCGGAAACTTTGCAATCGCGAGATGACCGTCCTTCTCAATCACCGAAGCCTTTGGCCGCGCGCCGCCAAGCGACGATCCCGGAGCGAACAACAGACGCAGATCCTCTTCAGTATCCTTATCCTCCATAACGTGTTCGGCCGCGGAAAGCAGTTGAGGCAATTCGACCAGCGGCGGAATACGGTTGACGCCCTCTTCCCGTAAGAATGGTCCACCTTCACGTTCGGCAAAGCGCAGCGCTCCCTGGCGTGCCTCGTCGTCTACCAGGAGCAGATAGTCGATTTCCTGCAATGTGCGAGGTGCACTTCCCTCGCGTTCCGCTCGCCTTCGCTCCATCCGCCGCATGAGCGCCCGACCCCAACGGTCTGGCGCGGAATCACCGATTGCACCGAACATCGGCGTATCGGCTGGCGTGTGAAACGGACCGGGGCCAAGCTGAAGGGCCGGCTCGAGTGAGAACCGCGCGGGATGTTGCAGCCAGGCCTCGTCATATTCGAAGGTGGCGCTTTCTTTGTTCTTGCGCACACGGGCCCACAGCCGCCCCATCAGGTGGGGAACGCCTTCCAGGTCCACGTACACAAGGGCTTCTCTATCCATCACTTTCCTTTCGTGGACTTCTGCTTCCGTGGCCCGCGAATCCGTTGTGGCAGATTCTCTTCTTCAAGCTGCAGCCCCACAGGGTCGTTCCTGGAGTCGACGACATCGGCCAGCCGGTCCGCCATTCCCATGACAAAAAGAACCGTGGCATAACTTCCGATGGAAACACTGGAATCGCCGCGCTCCACCCTGATGAGCGTCGGCTTGCTGATGGATGCTCGCTGTGCCACGATGGCCATCGGGATGCGCCGGCGTCGCCGTGCATCCTTAATATCGTGTCCGAGTTTGCGCAGAGCACGCGTGACCGGAATGGGCAAAGTCAACAAGGCTTGTTCTCCCCCCACTAATTACAGTCAACTATATGTGACCATACAAGCCGTACAGTAAACTATAAGACACCTTAAATCAAGGACCATCGAGTCTTTACCTCCCGGAAAGTTACCCTCTCGTCTCCACAACCTGTCGTATGTAGCGGCCTAGCCGAGCGCCCGCAGGCAAATCCAAGCAGCCCTCGATGGGCTATCGCGCCGTGGTTCTCAAACCGTTAAGTGTCTCTTTGAAATGCGCAGGCGGGGGTTTGAAGTCTCCTTCCTCGCGGTTTAAGCGACAATGACTAAATCGGATGGTCGTCGCTAGCTTCAATCGGCAGCATCGTGCCCCCGGATTTACCAACGGATTCGCGGTGGTATTTCGCTGAATGCCAGGTGCCCGACCTCCTCTTTCTTTTTACGCTCGCCGCTTCGCGCCTTCTCGACCGCGCACGATATGTCCGCGATATTATTGCCTCCATCTCTAATCAATCGCCGACTGCCAACTGGACCGAGCCTCGACAATTGATCCCAAAACCTCTCAGGCGTTAGGGAGAGATATCGTTCCGCCCAAATCCACTTCACATGCCCCATGTACGCAGACAGGGCCGGCAACAGGCTCCGCGGATTCCGGCTGCTCTTTAAAAACACGGCTAGGCGGTGCACCGCGAAGGTGTGGCGTAGGTCGCGAAAACCTGGCGCTTTGCCATCGCTCGTGCGCGGATAGATTCCCGCGTGCCGCCTGAGCCTTTGGAAGCCTCCGCGCAACGTGCCCTCCACCACAGCTTTGCTTTGCTTATCCAGGAAAAAGTTCGGCGACGAAGACCCCGAAGCCGCGCGCACCTTTGCGTAGGCGCGAAGATGCTTCCTTAAATGCCGGCCGAACGGAATCGTTCGTGCCCGCCCCTCATTGGCGTCTCCAAGCGTCACCAGCCCCTTAACCAGATCCAATTCGTCGACTCTTAGCGAGACAACTTCACGCATCCGCGCTCCGGTTCCATAGATGAACAGGATTAACGTTCGCAAGGCAACGGGATCGATTCTGACCCAATGGCCAATCTGAAATGTCTTTATAGCGGCCAACAATCGCCCCAATTCTTCACGGGAATAGATGTAGGGCTTGAATGATTGTGGCCACGCCCGCCGCGGCCGCGGCATGGGAATTCGTTCTAGTTCGCCGCGCAACATCCAGAACTCGAAAAACGCTCTCATCATTCGGTATTGTCGCCACCAGCTTGCCGGCGACAGCCCCTTGTCGTCCAGAAAAGAAAGCGTCTGCTCGACGGAAACCAGGTCGAGCGAACAATCGGCAACCTGTTTCGACAGTGTTCTTAGTCGCATGGCATCATTGCGGAATTTAATTCCCCTGAGATTCTTCCACTTCACGTACTCTTCAATCGCTCGGGAGAATTTCATAGGCCAGCGGTCAGGTCCACGGCGACTATTTCCTTCAGCGATTCCCTCGTGAATTTCGCATACGTGCGCACGGATTCGCAGGAGCGATGACCTAGAAAGTCCGCGATGTCTTGAAGGTGCGCACCTTTGGCCAACAAATGCGTCGCACACGAATGACGAAGACTCTGGGGCCCGTGATGTTTCGATTGAATTCTCAAGATTTTCATTCGCCTACCAACGACGCGCGCCATTGTGTGGGGCCGCATAGGTCGAAATGGTTTACGCCACGTCACAAAGACTTCGGGGCACTCGCACTTGGGCCGCGCATCGGCGATATAGCGACGAATCGCTTCTCCAACTTCTGGCTGTATTGGAAACTGTTGTAGTCCGCCCCGCTTCGCCCGGCGCACCGTGAAACAGTTCCGCTCCCATTCGATGTCCGTCAGGCGAATCCGAATGGCTTCGCTGCTTCGCAAACCGTAGACGGCATAGAGTAGCAAAAGCGCTCTCGCTCGAATGGTGATTACACTTTTTCCTTTTGTGGACCGAAGAAGCTTCAAGACATCGCTCCACTTGGGGCCTTGGGGTTGGAAGATGTCCCTTCGAAGCACCGGCCCTCTGATTCCGGCAGGAATGCTCATCGGGCACCAACCTCGGTGAACCGCGTGAAAGAAAAAAGATCGAAGAAAACCACACTCTCCTGATAGCGTGACGAGTTTCCAGTTCCGGGAACTCTCCGCAAGATATTCATCTACGTCCATAAGGCACACTTTGCTGAATTTCCGATGTTTCCGTCCCAGCCATCTCAAGAAATTCGCGGCTCGCAGCCCGCGTTCATAGATCGTCGTTTGCGCCAGCCCAAGTTCGCCGCTCATTCGAGACTTGTAGTCCGCCAGTTCTTCGGAAAACGGCTGCGAGGGCACAGGCGACGGTATGAGGCGCCCAAGAAACCTTAGCCATTTCCGGACAATCCAGCGGAAATACAAGATTGAAGTGTCCCCGGCTGGATGTTTGCTGTACCGATGCCGATCTTCAATCCAGCGCCTAGCAGCCCTTTCTAGCTCTGCCTCGGATACAAGTCGGAGTCGGCGCATCGGGAGAATACGGATGAACCGAAGCAAATGCGCTGCCGCAGTGCGCAGATTCACCTTGCTCGTCCCGCACTCGTGCAGGTGCACGATAAACCGCTCCCGCTCCACAGCCAGAGGGGCTGCTTTGTGTCGAGCTAGGGCGTAAGGCTCCTTGATGCACAGTTCAAACATGGTTTGAGTTGCCGCGACGATTCAGCATGAACCCTTAACAGAAGAATCAAGGCAATGAAGATGGACAAATAGGAATGCTTCGGCTGCGCAGCCCTGTACTTCCTGCGAATTGACACAGCGATCCCACCGCCGAAATGTCCTGCTCTTAAAGTGTCTACGCAACAGGTTGACGCCTTGTACCAGTGCTGAACGCGATTCGGCGAGACTCGCAGTCGTCCGACAAACCCATATCCCCCTTTCTTACGTCCTTAGCGGCCTTCGCTTGCACTCGGTCGCGCCAGGTACACACCGACCTGTCACGCCCGTTGCCATCCGCTCTGCCCGCAAATACTAGACCGCTTCGCTCTGCTGTCCTTCCCGTGAGTCCGTTGCGATTTGGTTCCCCTGTCTGTGTGAGGGAACCAACTCTCAACTCACCGAAAGGACAAAGAAAATGAATTCAGAAAACATCAAGAAAGTTACCAATCAAGCTATCGAGCAGCTCATTACGGCGCTCAACGAGGGCCGCAGCGAAACGCTGACGCAGTATCTCGCCGCGATTGGCCGATTCCATCGATACAGTTTTGGAAACGTGATGCTCATCGCATCGCAGAAACCAACCGCAACGCACGTGGCAGGCTTTCACACGTGGCACAAACTGGGGCGCTTCGTGAAGAAGGGAGAAAAAGGGATTCTGATTCTCGCCCCGATTGTTCGGCACAAGAATGAAAGCGCCAAACAAAACGAAACCGACGAAGCATCAACGCCTGTGGGATTTCGCGCCGCTTACGTCTTTGATGTCAGCCAGACAGATGGCCAAGAACTCCCCACAATCGGCAGTGTCCAAGGCGATCCCCGTGATTACCGCGAGCGGCTTGCGCGGTTTGTCACCCACCAAGGCATCGCCCTTGAATATTCGGCGGACATTGCGCCTGCTCGAGGAATCTCGGAAGGCGGTAAAATTACGCTCTTGGCCGGACAATCTCCGGCCGAAGAATTCGCAACGATGGCACACGAACTCGCGCACGAGATGATGCACCGGGACGAGCGTCGCAGCAGCACCTCGAAGCGGATCCGCGAGACTGAGGCCGAGGCCGTTGCATTCGTGATCTGTCATGCCGTCGGGTTGGAAACGGGATCAGCATCTCAAGACTACATTCAGCTGTACCACGGGGACGCGAAACTCTTGACAGAGAGCCTTGAGCACATCCAGAAAGCTGCTACTCAAATTCTCGACACGATCAGCGCGGAGGCTTCCTCCGCGCCAGCCAGCTAGAGCCTCTACGCCGCGCCCGAGCGATTGTTCAGATCGATAAGGCCTGTAATATACTCGCTGGCGAACTCATATGACTGAACTTATTTGGGATGGAAAGTACAAGGATGGAAAGAAGCAAGGACCGGTACGAATTGCGTTGCCGTTTCAGACCATCGAGACAGTAAACGAAAGCTCCCAGGATCGACGGCGCAATCTTGAGCTTTTCACCAGCGGACGCGACACCGACTGGCGAAATCGGCTTATCTGGGGTGACAAGAAATATGTACTGCCATCACTTTTGCCGGAGTTCGCCGGTAAGGTGAATTTAATTTACATTGACCCTCCCTTTCATACAGGTGCTGACTTTTCGTTCCGGGCTACAGTTCCAGACCAGCCTGGCGCTAGCGATGCCGAGACAACCTCATTTACAAAGGAGCCTTCAATTCTTGAACAGAAGGCGTATCGAGACACTTGGGGACGTGGACTAGAATCTTATTTGCAATGGCTATATGACGCTGTCCTTTTCTTTCACGAGCTGCTCGCCGAGAACGGGAGCATCTACCTCCATGTCGAACCGGACATGGGCAACTACTTCCGTCCCATTCTTGACGAAGTATTCGGAGAACCTGGCTTGCGGACGGAGATTGCCTGGAAGCGCACATCTTCGCATGGCAATGTTAGCCGGTCATTTGGTGAGATTTGGGAATCGATCTTCTATTACACCAAGTCGGCCAACGAGTGGACGTGGAATCAACAGTACGTTCCTTTCGAGCAAGAATATATCGACTCACACTTCTCGGGACGGGATCCCAATGGCCGACGCTGGACCACTTCGGATTTAGTGAATCCAGGCGTTCGTCCAAATCTCAAATATGAATATAAAGGATACAAACCACATCACAATGGTTGGAAGTTTTCGCGCCAAAGGATGGAACAGCTAGATGCCGAAGGACGACTATATTTCCCTGCTGATCCTGACGGTCGTATTCGGCTCAAGAGATATTTGGACGAATCACCTGGGCAGATTGCGCAGAATTTCTGGACTGATATCGCGCCAATAAATTCGCAGGCCCACGAAGCAGTTGGATACCAAACCCAAAAGCCGGAGGCTCTGCTTCAGCGGATTCTTGCAACATCGTCGAATGAGGATGATCTAGTCCTGGATTGCTTTATTGGCAGTGGAACGACGGCCGTAGTAGCTGAAAAAATGAACCGCCGTTGGATAGCTTGCGATTTAGGGCGATTCGCCGTGCACACCACTCGCAAACGACTGTTGCAAATTCCTGGCGTCAAGCCGTTCGCTGTCCAAAACCTTGGAAAGTACGAGCGCCAGGCTTGGCAGGCTGCCGAATTTCCCTCGAACGGAAAGGATCACCTCGAAGAACAAAGAGAACGCGAAAGCGGTTATAGAAGATTTATTCTCGACCTTTACCGTGGGACTCCGATCCGAGGCCACTCTTGGTTGCACGGAACTAAGGCAGGACGTATGGTGCACGTGGCCGCTGTGGATGCCCCTGTGACTCAGGCGGACGTTAAAGCGATCGCGCGCGACACGTGGAGGGCAGTTGCGTCGGGCAAAGATTCTCCCACGAAACTAGGTGCAGATATTCTTGGCTGGGAATTTGCGCTGGAAGTGAACGAGCTCGCGAAACAGATTGCCGCCGAATCAAGAGTGGACGTTGCCTTCAAAAAGATCCCGCGTGAAGTCCTCGACAAGAAAGCCGTAGAACAGGGCGACGTGCGATTTTTCGAACTTGGCGCGCTTGCTGTCGAACCAAAAATAAAAGTGCGCGAGGTCATTTTAAAACTCACCGACTTCGTCATTCCAACCGACGACATCCCTGAAGAGGCACGGAAGGCAATCAAACACTGGAGTCAGCTTATCGACTATTGGGCTGTCGATTGGGACTACAAGAACGACACGTTTCACAATCAATGGCAGGCCTATCGGACACGCAAAGAACCCAAGATAGCGCTTGAGACGAAGTACTCCTACCTCGTGGCAGGAAAATATATAGTCGTCGTAAAGGTGATAGACATTTTAGGAAACGATACGACGAAGACGATTGAAATCACCGTGAAGTGAGATAGCCCAGCTATGCCTCGTAGAAAAAGAGAATCCGCTCCACCGTCGCAAACGGAGCTGTTGGACATTACCGCCAAACTTCGCACGGGTCCCTGCGTGCCCGCGCTTCGCGAAGCCGTAAAGGCTTGGAAGGCAGGCGGATACAAGGGTGTAACCGACACCACGCGCATCTTGCTCAATTACTGGTTCCATTCGGACCATCGGCTCCCGACCGGCTTGACGTTCAAATACCATGCTTCCCAACAGGAAGCGATTGAAACCCTGGTTTTTGTCTGGGAATTCGAGAAAATTCGAACACGGAAAGGACTTTTGGAGCGCTACGCGCAAGACCTCCGCGATCTGCGATTGCCTCCGTTCGACGAGTTCGCCCGCTACTGCGTCAAGATGGCGACGGGTAGCGGAAAAACGAAGGTGATGGCCCTCGCCGTGGCTTGGCAATTTTTCAACGCTGCCCGCGAGCAAGACGACATTGCCAAAGACTACGCAAAAACCTTTCTCGTTCTTGCTCCTAACGTGATTGTGTTCGAACGCCTCAAAACGGACTTCGCAGGAGCGCGTATTTTTCGCGCTGATCCCGTAATTCCAAGAGAGCTTGAGATCTTTTGGGACTTCGAATGCGTTATGCGTGGCGATTCCGAAAAGGCCCACGCCGAAGGCACCCTATTCCTCGCAAACATTCAGCAGTTCTACGAAAGACCAGATAGGACCAACGAAGACGAGCCCGATGAAATGACGGCTATTCTGGGATCGAAACCGCCTACAAAGAAACTCGAGTTAACTGACTTTGGCGACCGAATCGCTCTGCGGTCTGGCAAATTGGTAACCATCAACGACGAAGCGCACCATACGCACGACGAAGAAAGCGAATGGAACAATGTCATTCGGCGATTGCACGAGAAAACCCCTATCGCGTCGCAACTGGATTTCTCGGCAACCCCGCGCTTCCAAAAGGGCGCAATCTTCCCATGGACGATCTCAGACTACCCCCTCAAACAGGCAATCGTCGATGGAATCGTAAAGCGACCGGTGAAGGGGCTGGCAAAAATTGAAGAAGCCAAGTCTGAACATGCAAGTGTGCGATACCGAGCCTATCTTGCGGCGGGTGTCGAACGGTGGCGCGAATACAGGGAACAACTCAAACCTCTCAAGAAAAAACCGATTTTGTTTCTGATGCTGAACAGTACGGATGAAGCGGACGATGTCGCCGAATGGTTACGCACAAAGTATCCCACCGAATTCGGCGGCGATTGCACCCAGGTGATTCACACCAAGAACAATGGAGAAATCAAAGAAACCGACCTTGAGGAAGCTCGAAAAGCAGTCCGGGACGTTGATTCGGACGACAGCCCAATCAATGCGATTGTCAGCGTGCTCATGCTCCGCGAAGGTTGGGACGTAAAAAATGTGACCGTGGTCGTTGGGTTGCGTCCGTATACCGCAAAGGCAAATATTTTGCCCGAACAAGCCATTGGACGAGGCTTGCGACTTATGTTCCGCGGAGATCCCAGTGGATACACGGAACGTGTGGACATTATCGGGAACAAGAAATTCTTGGACTTTGTAGACGACCTCGAAAAACTAGAAGAATTGAAGTTAGACACCTTCGAGCTTGGCAAGGACAAACTACGGATCATCACGATTCTGCCTCTGGAAGATCGAAAGGAATTCGACATCGGTCTTCCGGTCCTCACTCCTTCTCTGGTGCGCAAGAAGAGTCTGGCGGAAGAGATCGCCGCTCTTGAAGTGAAGAGCTTTCAATCCATTGTTCTTCCGATGGGAGAAGACGACCCGCGGGCAAAAACATTTACGTACGAAGGCTACGACATAATCACCCTGAAAAAAGAATTTGAGCGCGAATACACCATCCCTGAGCCCCAGACTGCGCAGGAGGTCATCGGCTACTACGCTCGCCGAATCGCGGAGGCTGTAAAACTTCCAGCGCAGTTCGCAGCCTTGGCTCCCAAGGTGCGGGAGTTTTTCGAACAAAAAGCCTTCGGCCATCCTGCCAATTTGAACGAGCTAGCCGTCGTGAAGGCCATGAGCACGGCGGTTGCTCACTACGTCTGCGTCGACGTTTTCAAGAAGGCGCTTCAGGCTTTGACCATCGAAGAACAAACACCACAACTTCTCGAACCCGCCCGAGTCCTTTCCGTTTGCCAACCGTTCCCCTGGTCGCGGCCCGTGTGGGAAGGTCAGAAATGTATATTCAATCTCGTGCCATGTGACAACGATTTCGAACGCGAGTTTGCGAAGTTCCTGGACAATGCGAGCGATGTAATATCATTCGCGAAACTCCCGAGGGCGTTCGGCTTCGCGATTGAATACACGGATACGGCCATGAATCTACGGAACTACGAGCCGGATTTTGTCGCCATCGACAAGTCAGGAGTTCATTGGCTTCTGGAGTCCAAAGGACAGGAAAACGTCGACGTCTTGAGGAAAGATGTGGCTGCTGTGCGCTGGTGCGAAAATGCAAGCAAGCTCAGCGAAAAACGGTGGAAGTATGCGAAGGTTCCTCAGAAAGAATTTGAGTCTCTGCAACCAAGGCGACTAGCCGATCTTGCCGCTCTCATGCCTTCTCTCTTCGATGAGGCTGAACGCTAACAGATTCTCAGTAGTTCAATCCCTTCAACTCTCCCTCTATCTCTAAAACACCTGAAACAGCCTTTGTTCCATGCCGTAAGACCCTTGTCGAACGCCGTCGTTACTAACATCGGTAAATTTGCGAAGCAACTCTCCCTTCGCTATAACTCCGCCAGAATCGTCGTTTCTTCTTTTTGCCCTTCCTGCGTAAAGACTGCGCCTAGCCGTCCGCTTCTTCTGTCAAGGGCGTTCGCTGCGCTCCCGTGAACGCGAAAACCACGCGCCCTTGACAGCGCGGACGGCTAGGCGCCGGGGACCACTTAGGAAGGGCAATTGTTTTCTATGCACCGCTCCGCGTTGCCTTGAAAGCAAAAATCAAAACCTTCCGAAAGGAGTTCTCATGCAACAAACCAAATCACAACCATTGTTTTCACTTGGCCAAATCGTCGCTACACCCGGCGCGTTGGCCGCTCTCGCAAAGGCAGGCCAAACCCCGCTGGAGTTCCTAGCTCGCCATGTTCGCGGCGATTGGGGCGAATTAACCGAGGAAGACCGCAAGGAGAACCAGCTCAGTCTCGAACGCGGGTTCCGGCTCCTGAGCAGCTACCACACCGATGCAGGCGACACCAAATTGTGGGTTATCACCGAAGCCGACCGCAGTGTGACCACCGTACTTTTGCCCGAAGAGTATTGAGAATTTTGAGAATTCAAGAAAAAGGAGAAAAACAAATGAGCACGAAAGCAGCAGTAGAATCGTTGCAAGAGTACGTAAACGCTCCCCTTGCGGAGTTGGTGGAATCATCGACCAACCCGCGCAAGACATTTGATGAGGAGAGATTGGAGGAACTGGCGGAAAGCATCCGCAGCAAAGGTGTCCTTTCACCGCTCCTTACCCGGAAAGTGAACGGCCACATCGAAATCGTTTCGGGAGCCCGGCGCTATCGCGCCGCGCAGCGGGCGGGCTTGCGGGACGTGCCCATCCGCATTGCCGTCCTCACCGATGAAGAAGCGCTTGAAACGCAAATCATCGAGAACATCCAACGGGACGACGTGCATCCGTTCGAGGAAGCGCAAGGGTTTCGTGCGCTGCTCGAACGCGAAGGGGCACGATATACCATTGAAAAAGTAGCGGCCAAGACCGGGAAAGCCGCCGCATATGTCGCCAAGCGCCTTCGGCTCTTGGAATTGATCCCCCCTGTGGCCGAGTCTTTCAGCGCCGGACACATTGGCATCGACCACGCATTGCACATCGCTAAACTCGCAGCGGATGCGCAGGAACAGGCATTCGCTCACTGCTTTGACGGCTATTCCGCCGCAAATGCCCCCGACCGAAGCCTCGTTCCCGTCAGCCGTTTGTTGGCGTGGATAGAGCACAATGTCTATCTCAGTCTCAAATCCGTTCCATTTTCAAAAGACGATGAAACGCTCGTGCCGGAAGCGGGGAGTTGCGCCAACTGCCCAAAGCGAACGGGATTCAACACCTCACTCTTCTCCGAAGTGCGGGAGGATTCGTGCGCCGATGCCACGTGTTTCAATCGCAAGCTCGACGCGCACATCGCACTACGCGTCACGAACATGCCGAATCTCGTGATGATCTCAGAGAGCTACAACGCAGCCGGAGAAACTTCCATTCTTCCGCGTCGCAACTACGTCGAAGTCATGACGCGGAAAAGCAAGAAAGGCCGGGCAGCACGGCCCGAAGACAAACTTTGCACCCACTTGACTCCAGCCATCCACACGGATGGCATGGACAAGGGCCGCGTAGTGAAAGTCTGCGCGGACCCAACCTGCAAAGTTCATTTCGGGGAGCGGGAGGAGCAAGAACAATCGCGGCTCCAATGGAGGGCCGAAAAGACCGCTGCAAACAAAAAGGCGAAACAAACCCTCGCCTTCCGGCACCGCTTGTTGGCCGATGTGCTCAAACGTGTGAAGCCACAATTCGGATGTGCTGAACTGCGCATGGTGGCGCAGTTTGTCGTGCGCTCGCTTTCGCATGAATTGGCGTGCCGCCTTGCGAAACGTCACGGGTTGCAGAACCCGAAAGACGCTCACGATTGGCAAATGGCCGAGAAAGCGCGGTCGCTTTACAAGAGGGCGGACGCGGCAGCGCTGGCGATCCTTATCTTCGAAGCCATGCTTCTCAGCGCTGCCGGAAGCGCGACCGAAAACAAAGACGACGACCCGTTGCTGGAGACGGCACACCTTTTCAAAATGGATGTCAAGGCTTTGCGCGTTGCCGTCGCCAAAGCGGAGGGAAAGAAAGCGCAGAAGAACAACAAAGCGACCAGAGTAAAGGAAAAGTCTGCGCCCCAAAAGAAAACAGCCCGCAAATAGCGCTACCTCGAAACCGGACGGGGCCGTCCGTTAACGGACGGCCCCGTCCTTCTCTCACTTCCTCATTTCCGAAAGCCCCCGGAACAGGAGAGCCTCTCGGTTGCGAGCACAGCGCAGAGTCGGATACCTCCGGGCCGCTCTCGCGAGTCGCGCCTTGTTGCCGATAACGCGTTCAGCTTCCTCCGTGAAACCAAACCGCCGATCCCCCGCTGTGAACTCTTGTTTTCTCTTTGCCGTCATCCCGACTTACGACGAACGACTCGCCCTTCCGTTCGCCGGCCCCGGCAATGCCATGCCGAGGATGCGATGTCACTGCGCGTTCTTCGTTTTCAGCCCACCAGTCGGCGATGCGCGGGAGGAGTGTCCCCGGTGGATTGCGCTTCCTCTTGTTCAAACCGTGAATTTGACTCATTTCAATCTTCGTTTCCATTTCCGCCCTTTCCATTGGGCACGGCTTCGGGGGAATTCCTGCGCCCGGCGGCTTCGCGTCTTCTGCTTTTCCGTTTCCTCCCAAAACTCTTCTAAGACAAGAGCGAAGAGTTCTTGTGCCCCTCCCGAAATGCAGACACTCGCCTTGGGAGCAGACCCCTCTCGCTTTCGAGTGCCCCAATTACGAGGGCAGAAAATGGAGATTCACAAAATGTACGAAAATCGAGTCGAACTCATGGGCTTTTTGGGCAAGAACCCGGAAAGCAAGTCCACAAAGAAAACGGGACGGACGCTCGCTATCCTCTCGCTGGCTACGAAGACCTGGTGGACCGGGAACGATGAACAGCGCCACGAAAAAACCGAATGGCATCGCATCATCGTGTGGAATGGCCTAGCGGAATACGCGGCAGACAAACTGAAGAAGGGCGACCACCTGTACGTCGTGGGGACGCTGGTAAGCAACGTCTACGAGAAGGAAATTGGCAAAGGCAAAAGCAAGGCCAAGACCGAGGTCACGACGTGGCAAATCAAGGCGTTTTCGATTCGCAAGCTGGACCGCAAGGAATCGGCACCCACCGCGCCCGCGACTGAGAAGGCGCAGCCTGACGGAGAACCCTTCTGAATCTCGCAATCGAGAAAGGCTCCGGCTCTTCGCCGGAGCCTTTTTTAGTGAGTGATGGATTCGCCGCGTGAGTCGATCGAGTCACGATGGAATGGTTTCCGTCTCATTTGTCTTGCGCTGAGCCCCTGCGATCCACCGTTCTTTCTCCCACAATCCTCATGGTTACGCCTGTTACCCTCCCAACGATTTCCGCTTGGGATGGATAATCGAACCGTCTCACCTGTAGCTGAGCATACGGGTGAGGAATGACGAGGAGTTGTCCGCGATCAACCTCACACCAACTGCACACGTAACCGTCTCGCAACTCCGTGAAGTAGACAGGCCTTTCGTATTCGTTCTTCCATTTAATGTTGCTGATTTTTGTTTGGCTCGCGTCGATCTGCACCAGGGAGCCAGGACGAATAACTGGAAAAAGAGTGAAATCCTCGAGGCCAACGTAGCCGTACATGGACTTGCGCAAGTCGAGATGTTGCAAAAGGCCAACCGGAACTTCGTCCCATTTTTCCACGACCCTTGCTAAGAGATTGGTCTTTTCGAAGCGAAAACCCGGCTTGAATTCAACAGGCAGTGAGACATTTTCGGTACCGGGCTCTTCCGCGCGGCCCAAGAGATGCGTTCTTGGCAATCCGATGGAAGCGCTGTCTCGACTCAAATCCCCGATTTGCAATCCAAACTGGGACGCTACTTCCGAAAATCTTCGATGATAAATTGCGCTCAAAGAATAGAGCTTGAACATGCCGGGTGTAAATTTATCCATCTCAATATCGGTGATCCAATTGTGCGACAGAAAGAATTCATGGTTCTGTTTCAAGGCCGCGATCTTCTTGCTCATTTCTTGGACATCACGTGTGGACAACCCCAGACGCACGCGCACCGCCTTCAACCATTTACCGGCAACAGGGTGCGCCTTGCGTGCATTCATTGGCGGGCATCCTATTCTTGAGGTTAGTCTATGTCCAGCTACGTGAGCAGTTTAACTATACCCACCATCCCTGGTTTTCGCACAAAAGATGCCAAGTGGTCGCAACAGCGGCCACTTGGCTGAATTGTTCCCGGGCGCTCCTTATGTCCCGTATATCCAACCACATCTCCGGGGAAATCCATGGAAATCGTCGACCGTGTGCGACAGATCCTAGCAACGAGAGGTTTGACCCTCTACCAAGTTTCGCAACGGTCTGCTGAGGTTTTCGGCGAATCGTCTCTCTATTTCATCCCGCAACGCCTCTACCACGAGCTCGGCATTGGTGCTCTCAACCCCAATATTCACCAATTCGCCGCCCTCAGTCGAATTTCAAACTATCGGATTTCGGATTGGCTGGCAGCATTCGGGTTTCGGTTGGATGACATTCCAAGACTTCAACTGCTCATCCCCTGGCGGCGCACAGTGCTTCTCGACTCATCGGTCTACGATCTTGAGCAGGAGATTCCTTGGTTTGACGACAAAGCGGGCGAGCTTGAGCGTCCTGCCCTCGCACCCCTAGGACAGTTTCTGATACCAAGTGCACCGAAGCGAGCCAAAGACTTACTCGCCCTCAACAAGAGGAAATTTTTGTATGCCAAGATAGGTTATGAAGATACATTCGCATTTCCAACTCTCTTACCGGGAAGCGTCGCTCGAATCAACGTCCAGTACTCCCCCGAGCTGGGAAACTCTCTGGAATTGACCAACTGCAAAAGAATATTTCTTGTTCAGCACGGGCTGGCACTGAACTGTGGGTATCTGACGAGCATCGACAACGCTAGATTCGCTTTAACCTCCACACACTTTCCCTTTAGGCGAGTCGAATTAACGCTGGGTGACACGGTCAAAATACTGGGTTTGGTAGATGCGGAACTACGGCCGATTGTTGTCAAACCTGGGACGGAAATCTCCAGAGGCAAATCGGGTAATCGAGCGGGCAGCGATCCCATGCCACGCAGCTCGAGTCTTGATTTGCGGCAATTGATTCGAACGTCTCGGATGGGAGTTGGCGTTTCCTTTCGGCAAGCTAGTACTATCACTCGCTGGATCGCTCGGACACTCAACGACCCAATGTACTTTGCCGCCGCGGGAACACTCTCTGATTATGAGAAGGTTTCCTCTCCGCTCCGCCATGTGCAAAAACTCATTTCGTTGTGCATTCTTTACTGCATCGACTTTTGGACCTTCCTCCGCTCGGCGGGAATTCCTACAGAGTTCTTGGGAAACGACCCGCTGCCAGATGAACTGATTCCCCGGCCCCTCTTACCCTCGGCAGCAGATTTCGGCAACGAAAGTCGATCTGGCAAAAAAGAGGCTGCACTCCTTTCTTGGCTTATTGAGCAATGGGAGGAATTGCCGCTGTTTATGAAAAGTGGTTTACCTGCGATCTCTGGATTGAAGGATATCTCTATCACCGACATCTTCTGGCTGGGCGCCAGCGAAGACCCAATGCATCCCGCTCTCACTGGAGCCTCGCTTCTCGTCGTCAACCGTCGGATCAAGATACCTGTCAAATCGACAGCGCCAACGGTATGGGAGCAGCCTCTCTATGTTGTTCTTTTGCGTGGCGGAAGCTATCTCTGTTGCTCCTGCGAACTGCGTGGAGGAATTCTCATAGCCAATCCGCACTCTCAACGACCGCAGCGTTCAATAAAACTAAGAAACGGAATTGATGCGGAGGTGGTTGGCCAGGTTACCGCGATCCTCCGACGACTCTCCTAGCAGACCGCCACATCCCTCGTTGCAATCCCTCAACTACTACCGAAACGCGAACGGCACTTCAACCACGCAACTATGACGAACCTCTGTATCTCGATGCAGGCACAGCTCTTTGCTCACCATACTTCAGATTGCCGAACGGATATCAAAATGTCTGGCGCTGTATTTCGTCCGATGAGACATTGCCGAGCAGGGCGAATCTCTCAACCCGCCTTTGCGGGGCAACCGCGTTCGAGGCAGATCATGTTGAGCACTTCTAACACAATTCGCAGCACCAGAACGCAGGACGGACGAGTTCTTCTCGATATCCGTCACGGACAGATGTTTTCAGTCAACGCCGTTGGCTCAAGAATCCTCGAACTGATTGAGTTGGGTTGGGACGAATCGCGCATTGCCACGGAAATCAGTCAATCCTTCGCGGCCAGCATCGCGGTTGTGCGGGACGACGTGCGCGATTTCATAGAGGAGCTCCGCAAGCGGGAAATTCTTACGACGGCAAATTCAGCCGAGCTGATGCACCGCGGAAAATAAGGAAGAATAATTCGTGGAATCCGTTGACCAAATCGGGAGTGACAACTACTGCCTCGTTGTAACCAGGCGTAACGCTTCGGAGATTCTCGTTACGGCTCACGACTCGCTGGTGTCGTTGCCTTGCGTGGAAATACTTCGAGGAAGCCGGGTTGCGGAGCAATTGACGACCGAGGTAGCCCGTAAATGGGGCCTGCCTACATATTGCCTCTTCATTCCTCGCATCTTGGCGTCCGATGGAACCGCGCAGCGATCGCAATGCGTTTTGATGGAGGCCATCGAGCACAATGACGACGCACCTCAGGGAACGTACTGGACGCCTTCTGCACAATTCGCGGAGGAATTCACTGGTCCGGTTGAAGACAGAGAGGCTGTCGAAGAATCGCTGCGCGAGCTTGATTCATATTCCCTTGAGACCCAGGTAGGGCCGTTCGGCAAAGCCGGCTGGCTCAAACATCTTCTCGATTGGTCGCAAGAGCAACTCAGCCCGTTTGGGCTGCGCGTCGGCACAAATTATCGCCAACTAAACGCCAGTCCCAAGTTCAGTCTCATTCGTCTCGAAACGAATGGTCCCGCTGTTTGGTTCAAGGCGACAGGAGAACCCAATCTCCACGAATTGCCCATTACATTGTGCCTCGCGCGGCTCTTTCCCGGTTTTCTGCCGCCAATCGTTGGAGTCCATTCAGCGTGGAATGCCTGGCTTTCAGTAGAAGTGTCGAACCTAACGCTCGACCAATGCACGGAGATCTCCGTTTGGGAAGATGTGATGAAAGACCTGGCTGAGCTTCAAATCGCGTCCATCGGAAAGAGTTCCGAGATCGTTGCCGCCCAGTGCATGGACCTAAGACTTCCAAATCTCTGTGATTTGATTTCGCCTTTTCTGAATCGCATGGCCGAATTGATGGACCTTCAGGAAAAGCAATGTCCGCCAGCTCTCACCGTAATGGACTTGCACTTTCTTCGAGCCGGACTACAGGAGGCCATTTCGCATCTTCAGGATTTGCGCTTTCCGGATACATTGGGCCACGTCGATCTAAATCCAACCAACATCTTGGTCTCTTCTCCGCGTTGCATCTTTCTGGATTGGGCCGAAGCCTGCGTTACGAGTCCTTTCATTACATTCGAATATCTCGCCGAGTTTGTTCGAAGGAGTGCCATCCAAGATCGCGATAAATGCGACCGAGTCGCGGCCAGCTATCTCCGCCCTTGGCAGTCATTTCATTCTCTCGACGACCTGACCCGTGCGCTGGAGCTTTCTCCTCTTCTCGCAGTCTTTACCTACGCTGTCGCCGGGAGTGCATGGTGCTCGCCCGATACATTGCGTGATCCATCGAGTGCCGGATTCCTCCGCAGCTTGACGAGGCGGATGCATCGTGAGGCAGTTCGGCTAACAGAACGAGGCACACAATGCTCTGTCTAATCCATCCGCTACGAATCCATCCGGTTAGTCGCCCTCTACTTATCCTGTTGGCGTACAGCAAACTAATCCAATTTCACTCCTACCTGGTCCGAGGCGATTTTGCGGCCCTGTGCGCCAAAGTTCGGAATGCCGAGATGGGTGATCTGGTTGCAACGCCCGATGTCGTCGAGCGCGTCTGCGCAGCCATTGACATGGCCTGCATCTGGTATTGGAAAGAAGTCCTCTGCTTGCAAAGGTCTGCCGTAACAGTGTGCCTTCTGAAACGGTATGGCGTGTCTGCCCAAATGATCATTGGGGTACAGCAGATTCCGTTCCGAGCCCATGCCTGGGTTGAGGTTGCTGGTCACGTGGTTAACGACAAATCCTATACGCCGGAAATGTACGCAGTGCTGGACAAGTGTTAGGAAGCCCTCTAAGCACAAAATATTAGGAGCGCGTCATGAGCGTCATGTTTGGAAGATGGAATTTCGAAGGACGAGCTCCGTCACCGAACTATCTCGACCAGGTACACGGCACCCTGGCCGCTTATGGTCCCGACGGTTGCGACACCTTTCATAACGGCCGCGTGAGCATTGCATACCACGCGTTTCATACCACGAGCGAGTCAGGCCAACGAACACAACCTTTCGTTACGCAGTCTGGCAACGTTGTCGTATGGGACGGCAGACTCGACAACCGCAAGGAGCTTGTCGCCCAGTTCCGGGATTGTATGTCAGATGACTCTGATGTTTGTATAGCGGCGGCGGCATATGAACATTGGGGGACAGGATGCTTTCAAAGACTTATCGGAGATTGGGCTCTCACCATCTGGAACCCCACGGATCGATCCGTGATTCTTGCGAAAGATCCAATCGGCTCGCGCCAGCTCTATTACGCGCTGGATACGGATGAACTTACTTGGAGCACTGTCCTCGACCCTCTCATCCTGTCCGGCACAAAAGTCTTTGCTCTCGACACAGAATACATCGCGGGATGGTTGTCATTTTTTCCCGCCGCGCACTTGACACCTTATGTCGGAATTCAGTCCGTTCCGCCGTCGTCTTATGTCTATTTCCAAGGAAAGAGGCGGACGATTACCAGGTATTGGGACTTCGACCCAGCGCAGCAAATCCGTTACAAAACTGACGCCGAATACGAGGAACACTTTCGTGTTGTGTTCGCGGAAGCAGTACGTCGCCGGCTTCGGTCTCACGCCCCCATCCTTGCCGAGTTAAGCGGGGGAATGGATTCCTCTTCGATCGTGTGTATGGCCGACATCGCAATCGCCCGCGGCGGTGTCGAGACACCTCGTCTCGACACGCTTTCTTACTACGACGACTCCGAGCCCAGTTGGAACGAATACCCGTACTTCACGAAAGTGGAAGAACATCGCGGTCGCGCTGGATGCCACATCAATGTCAGCCAACAAAAAGTCTTCCAATTCTCCACCGACACGACCGACTTTGCGCCCACGCCAGCTTCGGGCCGCTCTGCGAACCTTGCAAGCCGAACGTTTTCTGAGTGCATCCACACGCACGGGAATCGAGTGGTGCTCTCCGGCATGGGCGGGGACGAAGTGACAGGCGGTGTCCCTGTCCCAACACCGGAACTTGCGGATCTTCTAGCGAAAGCGCAATTAGGACTTTTGCGCCGTCAATTAACGGTTTGGGCGCTTGCCAAACGACAGCCGTGGGTGCACTTGTTGTGGAATGCGGCTCGCGGCTTTTTTCCCCCAGCCGTTGTGGGCGATCCGGCAGGTTGTCGTCCCGCACCTTGGCTGAGTCCTCATTTCACGCGAAACCATCGTGGCGCGTTGAGAGGATATCGACACCGGCTGACATTCTTCGGCCCCACGCCGAGTTTTCAGGAGAATCAGTTCGCCTTGGACATGTTACGAAGGCAGCTGGCGTGTTCAGCTTTGTCGTGCGATCCGGTTTACGAAAAGAGCTATCCATATCTTGATCGCGATCTTCTGGAATTCCTCTATGCGGTTCCTCGGGAGCAGCTCGTCCGACCGGGCCAACGTCGTTCCTTGATGCGTCGGGCACTCGCGGGAATTGTCCCATCGGAAATCCTAAACAGACGGCGGAAGGCATTCATTGCCCGAGCTCCGGCCGCGGCTATCTCGGCACAGTGGACTCATGCCATCGAATTAACCCAACAAATGGCCAGCGGAAGATTGGGGATTGTTATTCCTGAGAAATTTGGCGCGACCCTCGAAATGTCCCGCGTTGGCCGCGACATTCCCTTGATTCCACTGTTGCGAACGATCGCGCTCGAATTGTGGCTTCGGAATATGTTGCGCACACGTCGCTTACAAATAAGCGACGACCAAGCGCCACGTATCGTACCGGCCCGAATGAATGGGGAATCCACGCTTGTACCGAGATGAAGAGCTTTCTCAGCTGAGGAGGAACCTAAAAGAAAGGAGGTGAAAATCATGGAATACAAAAAGCCCGAAGTAATCGTTCTGGACAACGCAATCTTGGCTGTCCAAATGTCGAAGCTTCATGGATCTGTGGACAACGTAACACCGACGAGCCAGTTCCCGTCGATTGCGGCCTACCAGTCCGATGAGTAGGTAATCGCCGGGGCGCCGCACGGGCCCAGCGCCCTGGCTTTCTATCTTACGAACTGAATCTGAGATGCTTCTGTGACGTTTGCTTGTCGCACAGGACCAAATACGAAAATGAGTGTTTATTCAGGCTTTGCTTCGGCCGGGCGCAATTTCTTCCATCGTTCATATTCTGCCGACTTTAGAGGATCCGGATCATCGGCCCCGTTGAGCCAAAAATTGAACCAATCGACATTCCCTTGTTGCGAAACCAAGCGCTCCCAAGGTTTCACCAGTAAATGCATCCCATAAGGTAGCCAAACAAAATCCACTGGCTTCTTGAGAAGTGTGAGGCCGGCGAAAGATTGCCAGCCTCCGAGAAACCCGCCCCGGCCATAATATTCAAGCCGCACTGCGGCATTCACTCTGTCGAGATTGAAGCCAGGTGAGTTTTTCATCCAAGAAGATAATGACGGACCAAAAGGCAAGCCTCCATTCGCCGCGACGTCATCTATCCCGCCCCCGAGCATGAGGTTTACATACCCAGCGTCGAATCCGTCTGCAAGAGTTGCCGCAGTGAAATGATATTTTGAATGTGTCAACGTATAGGCTACATAGAATACGGTTCGGCTGAAACCGATGATACCTACCCGAGAGCGGTCGATCAGGCCTCTTCCTTCGAGATAATCAATCGCACCTTCGTACGCAGCCATTTGCCGCGGCGCTTCCTCTGGAGTATGACTGTATTTCGCATTCTCAGCCGGGTCAGCGGATGACCCCACCTGCAAAATGACGATCTTCTTTGCGGCGAGAGGTTGTGCTGCGAATGCGCTGCTCCACGGACCATCAATCCAAAACTTGTCCCTCTGGAACCCGTGCGTCTGAATGACGAGTGGATATCGCTTTCCTATTTCGTAGTCCGGTGGGAAATAAAGCCCGCCGACCACTTTATGTCCGTCAGTCGCCGTCCACGTTACGGCCTCAACTTTGCCAAACATTAAGTTTGAAAACTGTGGATTTAAATCGAACAGAACAGCCTTACGACGGCTCTCTTCAGACATTACGAAAATCTTTGGTGGGGTGTTGTTATCCTCCTCCAAGGTGACTGTAAGCGGATTGCTGCGATCAAAGGTACCGGCCGTCAGCGGCACCTCGTCCCAGGAAGACCCCGTCTTCTTGTAAGCCTTTGTTGCAGAACTCATTTTATCTTCAGGCCCTAAGACCAAAATCCCGGCCTGTTGGTTCCAATTGGACACTCTTAGGGGCTGATCCGTAATTGTGATGATGGACTTACTTGGAACCTCTATCTCAGCCACGAACGTGTGCATCTCCCTGCTTTCCCGTGCATTGGGATCGACAGCATTCAATGGGAGATAGGTGCCGGATACAATGAGAGAACTCCCGTCCTTCGCCCACACCAATGCGTTGTTGACCCATGAGATGGGAGCATCCAGTAGCGGACCGATTTCGCCGCTACGCGTGTCCAGCAACATATAGTGAGTTACGTTGGAACGCCGCCCTTCTTTCTTCGGCTCGATGATATACGGATGCAGAAGTGGGTCTCGATATGCTGACCAAGAGGGGGGGATATCGGCCACGTAGGTTTCCAAAACGGCATACCGGCCATTGGGCGAAATGGAAAGCGGCAAGTACTCCCACAATGAATCGGCGATGATAACGCTAGTCAGCGCGTCGCGAGAATGTTGTACGAATAATTCTAAGTCGGTCTCGTCGAGATCCTGAGGGCCGTTGCACGTGATCCGAAAAAGGTCAGATGGATCCTGCATTGAAATTACAACGCCATTTCTTCTCGTCGCCTGCAAATTCGATAATCCGGTTCGCTGCGCGACGGCCTCATACACGATGCTCTCGCCATCAGGACTGATGTCGTAGCCCACAATCGAAGTCACGTGATGGGTCAGCTTTTCGAGGCGCGTCGTTTTTGTGTCCAAACTGTAGACTGCAGGTGTTGTGCCCAGATTCTCTCCGAGGAACACCACCGTCTTGTTGTCGCTGAGCCATTTCACGTTCGCGATGGCTTCATGATTCGATGAAGAGGACATGGTGATGAGAATGTCTGGCTTGGGGTTGTTGAAGGCATTCTTGCTGTGAAAAAGCAAAAGTGAATACTCGTTCGTGTTTTCTTCCAGATTTCCGCGTCGCACAACCACGACGAACTGCTCCCCATCTGGGGAGAATATCCCCACTCGGTCGTCAGGTGTTCCGCCGGCAAAGTACTGTTTGTCCGCCCAGACGGTCATCTGGATCGCGTCCGTTACTGCGACCCTGCGGCGTTCGGCCTTGGTGTCTTGCGCTGCCCCGCCGGACGTAACTAAAAACAATGAAATAGGGATGAGCGTAACGCAAAGGCAACGTCGAGACACACCTAGCACAAAGCCTCCTTTTGTTTGCCGAGCACACGCAAGCGGTTACGGCGAGTTTAAAAACTTAGTTTTAGGGACAGCTGCAACGAGCGGGGGCCACCCTCTTGGAAGAGGGCATTTAGCCCTCCCAGCCCGTGATTCAACATGGAAGCAGAACTGAGGAATGAGGGTCCCAGCCCGATGAAGGCCTGAGGATTGGCAAAGTTGGGGTGATTAAAAAGATTGAAAGCGTCGGCACGGAACTGGAGGTTGATCCGGTCGGTGAGAGAGAATTTCCTGCCGAGCGAGAAGTCCACCTCAGTCAGCCCAAAACCCCGAATGTCATTTCGACCTTCCGTTCCTTGTTGACCTTTCGCAGGCCGGGCGAATGCATTGGGATTCAAACTCTTCCCGCCTCCGGCTTGCGAATTCGGAATCCAAACGGGCTCTCCTGGAATTCTGTTTGGGCGTGGATTCGCCCCACCGATGTTCGCCGTTAGCACTGTGCCGTTGAAGGGAAATCCACTGCGGGCGACAACCTGCGTTTCGAGGGACCAGTTTCTACTCAAGCGCTCAAAGAACTCTCCCTTCTTGACAGCGGGCAGTGCGAACACGATTGCACTTGAAAGACTTTGGCGAACATCGAAGCTTGACGACGCATAGTCGTTCGCCGTGGAAATGACGGTGCTCGATACTGCATTTACGATGTCGTTCGACGCACTGTCAAGCGAATGCGACCACGCGTAATTGAAAAGTGCCTGGAGTCGAGTGGAAACCGGTCTGCGATATTGTACTTGCAGAGCGTTGTAATTCGAGCGAGCGTCATTCTGAGTTAGGATAAACGTGCTCGCGAAGTTTGCGTTGGGTTGCGCGAGTCCCTCTTGCCTCAGAAGGTTTCTTCCTGACTGGCCAACATAGGTGACCGACACTGCTTGCTGCCCCCCGAAAGATTTTTCGAGTGCGACGTTCCACTGGTAAGACCTCGGTAATTTCAGATCGGGGGAGTATCCACGGATGATGCCTGAGTAAGGAAGTTGTGTCGAAATCTGCGGAAGGAAAATCGTTGTGTCGCTCAGAGGCAACGGTGCCGAGACACAACACGTGACCGAGTCGTTCGGAAAGGAAGAAGCCAGGTAGCCTGACGCGTCGGCTCCTGTGTCGTAGAAAATGCCAAACCCTCCACGCAGCACAAAATCTCCTTTCGAGGTCAACCCGTATGCCGCTCCTACGCGGGGCGCAAAGTCTGCATAGGTCGTCTTCCAAAGAGGAGTTCCTTTGGGAGCGAGCGTGAGAGTAGAGGGAGTATCGACATTCTGCCATGATGCAAGCGTTGTCCCTCCCCGCGCCGATGGCGAGGGGTCCACTTCCCAACGAACACCATACGTGAGTGTTAGGCGCGGCGAGATCTTCCAGGCGTCTTGCGCGTAGACCGACGTGGACCGCACGAGGAAATCAGATGCGCGTGTCGTTTCACCCTGAATGAAAGCCTCTCCTGTGGACAGCAAACTGGGAAGATCGAACACTACGTATTCGAGCGAAGACTGGTACGGCCGCACCGAAAGGTAAATGGCACGGTAATCCGTACCGAATTTCAACTGATGCGTTCCACGTGTAACGGTCAAATCATCAGCGAAATTGAGTTGCGTACTGCGATTCCTTGCGGAAGGGCCGGTGGCGTATACACTGGTGTCGAACGTCCCGAACAACAAGAAGGAATTCGCCGCGTCCGAAAGATTCGGGGCGAGAGTACCCAAAGAAGGAGGGACGGCCCCTCCAAAGGAATCAAGGCTGTTGACGACGCCGGCAGTCTGCACTGAATAATTTCCACGTAGGCTATTTGAAACTCTTGAACTCATCGCTGCAGTGAAACCAACAGTGAGGGTTCTCGTGCCAACTTGAGTGGTATCTATTTCATTGAGGCCGTCCGTGCGGATGGCCGTCTCCGAGGGCGCTTCATTGTAGCGGCCAAAAATCGCAAATTTGCTGTTGAAGGTGTGATCGATACGAAGACTCCCGGCATTGAGGGTCGATGGGTCTGAATAGTTACCCGTAAAGTTCGCGACGTACGTGCCAGGTGTAATGGTTCTATCATCCGGTTCGGGATATGCGTTGAGGAAGGGCGCGATCTGTGCGCTGGCGATTGTCCGAGCGTAGGCGGATGGCACCTGGACAATCATTGTATTGGGCTGCCTCAGCCGTGCTCCCTCGTAGGAAAGAAAAAAGAATGTTCTATCTCGCTTGATCGGTCCTCCCAAGAATCCGCCGAAATCATTGTGGCGTTCTGGGGAACGCGGTTGTGCGGATCGGTTCGCAAACCAATCGTTTGCGTCTAGGACGTCATTTCGAAAGTATTCGTAAATTCCTCCATGAAGATCGTTCGCGCCCGAACGCGTCGTCAAGACCACCTGACCACCAGGGGAGCGTCCAAATTCGGGAGCGAACGACGAGGTCTCAACCCGGAACTCTTGGAGCGCCTCCACGGACACCAAGCTGCTCGTTCCCCCGAGAGCGCTAAACGCCTGAGCCGACCCCGTACCGGATGTCCCCAGCCCAAAGAACTGAGAAACACCAAAATTTGCCGAGACGCCGTCCACCAAAAAGTTATTCGCACTGGTACGTTGGCCCGCCACGCTGAATTGACCTTGGCTGCTAGAGTTTGACGGAGCGATCACCACACCAGGCGTCAACTGCAATAACGTATTGAAGCTGCGCCCATTTAGGGGCAAGTTCTGTACCAAGGTTTGATCAATGACCGTGCTAACCGATCCCGACGTGGTATTGATCAGTGGAGCCCCGCCCTCCACCGTAACCGTTTCAGATACAGAACCGACCGGCAGCGTGAAGTTGATCGCCAGAGCATCCTGAACGTTCAAGGTTATGTCCGGTTTGATGAGCGTCTTGAATCCAAGCTTCGCGACTTGAAGACGATATGACCCAGCGGGAAGATTCGGCAGAACATAAACGCCGTCGCTGTTCGTCTTCGTATTGCTCTGTACGCGGGTCGCGTCGTTCACGACCGTGATGTCAGCACCAGCGATCACTTTTCCCAACGAGTCATACACAGTTCCGCTGATCGTTCCATCGGGAGATTGCGCGTGCCCTGCGCGGATGAATAGAACACTTATGAAAACGACGATTATGATTTGACGCAATCGCACGCGGCATCTCCTCTGGCAAGCCGATTCGGCCACACTCTCTCGGTCTACGCAGGAGAATTCACGGATGTACCAAATCCTTCACCGTCGAAGGACGAATTGACAATATCAGACCAATCTTCGATTAAGGGTGATTCGGAGCGACTTGCAGGTAAGCGGAGAGGAGCGGTTTGCCGCTTGGTTTTTGACTTCCACCGTTTGGTTCGATCGTTACGAAGACCGCATCAATTTCATCAAGAGCTTTCGGGTCATCGAATTTAAGAACCCATCTTTTCTTCGACGCATTGTCTTGATAGAAGATTCCAAGGTTCAAGGATTGTTGTTTGTCTGGGCCACGACGGCCCCACGCCTGGAATGTGCTGGCATTTCTCACTCCCGGCTCTTGGTCCAAGTCATACGCGTAGAAGATGAGCGATTTGCCCTTTGTATAAAATACGCGGCCGTAGGATTTCTGCGTGGATCCATCACGCGCAACATCGTAAACGTCGACTACGTAAAGTTTTCGCGCACCCATTAGGTCTCGAATGTCACGGTCATGCGCAAGAAGCTCGTCTTGTTTCGCGACCGTCTCACCCTGAGCACGAAGCTGTGTGGAAAGATCCTTAATCTGATTTTGCAGACTGGCGTCCCGCCCCGCATCTAAGGCTCGCTGCTGACTCATCGAGTCAAGGTCCGATTGCATCTTTTGCAGCGAGGCTTGGGCCGCCTCAAATTTTCGTGAAAGAGCTGCTCGTTCATCCACGACTCCCTGCTTGTCAAGAGCGTCGTTCTGGAGAGAATGTTCGAGGTTGGCCTGCGCAGCCTTCATTTCAGTCAGCGATTTCGACTCTTGTTCGGTTTGATGGCGCAACTCGGCGATGACTTGATCACGCTTGGCCAGTTCTGTTTTTAGGACTTCGCGATCATGCGCCGCATCGCTAATACGCTGTTCCAGAGCCTCAATCTGACCGTTTGCACTGCCAGAAATCCCATGAGCTACTTGAATGTTGCGATCGTTCGTAACGCGGTACGCATAAATCCCCAACGCGACCGTTAGCAGAATGCAGGCGGCAAACGGCATCCATACATAGGTCCAGTTTACTTGTGACGGTCGGTAGCGATATCTCCCTGCGAACGCAAACCCTCTTTTTTCTCCATTTCTTGCCACCAGTTCCTTCGCTTCCAGAGGTTCTGAATCTTCGGACTTCAGTGAACGCGAACCGGCTAATTCTTTCTGAGGTAATTGGGCGTCTGCCAAACCTTCGGATGAAACCAGAGACAATTTGGAGGCTAGCAGGGGCACGCCAACATCGACGGCAGCCTCGAACTCTTTCAAGGCTTTGCGGCATTCGGCACACCCTGAGAGATGAGCTTGAAGCTTTTCTTGTTCTTCGTCGGTTAGATCGCCCGAGGTCGAGACCGCGCAAAGCTCAAGGAATTCCTCATGCGGTCCCTGCTCCGACCGCTCCCGACCTGCTTTTTCTCCAGAACTATTTACCATACGGTCCAACAACCCGCACATTACTCCTAGCCATGTGCTTTCGCAACTGAGCCAAGCCCCGATAGTAGTGGTGCCTGACGTTCCCGTGAGGTTGGCCCAATTTGTCACTGATTTCGGCCAGAGTGTATCCTTCAAAAAAATGCAGTGTCAGCGTTTGACGTTGATCCTCGGACAAAGACTCGATCACCTTTTCTAAACCATTACGCCCAAAAACCGTCTCTGCGGAATAATCGTTCTCAGTGGTCGCAGCACCGACCACTTGCTCAGAAATGCCTTCGATTTGCTTGTACGTGTAGAACTGACGCGTAACCAGATACCGACGCCGTGAGATCGCTCTGTGATACAGCATCTGCACAATCCATGAGCGCGCCGAACTTTTTGCACCATCAAAGATCACTGCTTTTCGTTGGATGAATAAGAACAAATCCTGCACAAGGTCTTCAGCTTCTGATCCGTCTCCAAGAATTCGCGCCGCTATGCTTCGTAAGAGACCGCCATATCGTTCAAACAGACATGCAAGGGCCTGTTGGTCACCTTCAGCGAATCGAGCCAGCAGAATGTCGTCGGTGGCTATCGCATGGTCGAAGTGTTCCTCAATTGAAAGAGAGATGTCCGCCGCGGTTTCCGCAGAAAGCGGCAGTATAGGAAGCCGAGCTGTCACCGAGTGTTCGATCTTGCCCTCGCAAACGCCGCCTGGCCAAGGAACCATTTGGCCGCTGATCGTGCGCGCATACTAAATGATGGGTTTTCCCCGTTGGTTTAAATCCATCATCCTCGCCACACTGAATACCTCATGCCGCATCCTCGGCAAATTCAACCGAGATCAGGCCCTGAAAGAGCCTTCGGAAATGTGCTGCGCGAAATTCGAGAAGCGGCAGGGCTTTCCCAAATGGACGTTTTTGTCAAATTCGGGATAGACCGAACAGTCTTGAGCGCACTTGAACGGGGCCTGCAGAGTCCAACTCTTAGAACTATTGTTCGGTTTTCGCGGGCGTATCGACTTACGCCGACCGAGTTGATGCGTCGGATGGAAAAGTCCCGCTTCTATACTCGCTGATCGAGTGCTGTGCATTCGAGGAAAGCCTAAAGATTAAATCGTTCATGTATATGTGTATTACGCATGTTTTCGCCTGTCAAGTATATCTATCATGTCCTGTAATTGTATCCCTTCCATCTATACCTTGGCTATGCGATGAGCCAAGACTTGGGCACACTCTTCCGCAAGCAGCTCGCTCGGCTTCGAGACTCTAAGGGGCTTTCTCAGGTCAAATTGTCGGAAATGATCGGTGCTGGTCAGCAATATGTTGGACACGTTGAAACTGGTCGCATCAAGACCCCGCCGCTCAAGAAAATGAAGAAACTTGCGAGCGCGCTCAACGTTTCTGTCGGAGACCTCTTTTTCATCGAAGGACTAGATGATAGCGCTGAGATCCTTCGAAGCAGAATTCATGCGCTTGCCGAGATTGACGACGCCAATCAGCTACGACAGTTTTATCGGCTCATGCTCGTTTCGCTTGAAAAGAAATCTAAGTAAGTTTGCGTGGCGACGGTTTCCGAGTTAGCCATGCCGGATCTCATTTGAGGAAAGGTCTAGACGGCACGATCTTCACGTCTGGCTCTTCATATTTCGCGTGAGACCTCCAATTGAACATTAAATAGATTGCACTCGAAATCGTGCTCGTCTCCCCATGCCACGATCGTAATAACCGGGATGCTATCGATTTGAAAGAATGTCTCAAATACCGTGTCGCCGCCTACTTTGAGTTTCACCACTCCAGCGGACCCAACTTCAAGCGAAAAACTAATTGGACCAGAAACGTCTAATCGGCCTAGAGGGAGATCCGGGTCAAGACGAATCCCGGCGCGGTAGGCAGTCAGGAACCAAATGTCGCTGTTTTCGTTCTTGCCCAGATGTACAAAGACATTCTGCCCCGGAGTCTGGACTGAGCCAGTGCTAAATATAGGTTCTCGAGAGTCAGCGTATTTGAATCCGACTCGAAAGTGAGGACTGAAGCTCTGGATCTCGCCGCCCAATGTTACCGATGCTCCACGGTAGGCCGCCAGTGGGATTGCACGGTAACTTGCCCACTGTGGTGCAATCCCCTTTGTTAAATGAATATTGCCGAGCGATACTCGTTCCCGCTTGCAATTTATGGAAGGATTGGCTGGGGTTGTCTTATGATTCGCCGTTGCCACCCTGGCTGCAACAGCGTCGTCGTAAGCCTTTCCAATGCTTAACCGAAAGAGGCGCCTGAGGTCATCCAAACTATTATAGGTGTGAAAAAGAACGCCGAGGCTACTGACCTTATCCCTAAAGTGCCGAACGAGCATCAGTTGGTAAGGGTCAATATTGTCGGGACACATCGGCATATTGCTGAAGAACAGTAGTATCTGAACAGGATTTCCGCGATACACCAATTCAATTGAACGGTCGAATTCTTCTTCCGTGCCAGAATTGGCTCTGGGTGTTGGCGTGCCCATGCGGCATCCAATAAGGGCGACGAATATCTCAAATGTACGAGATTGCTTATTGATGACCGATTGAGCGTACTCACCCGCACCAGCACCTATATCTTCCGGCCAGCGAGTGATTCTGATCGATGGGTCACCGCGCGCTGTACAGTGGTCAGATAACGCACGGGCTTCATCCAGAACAATGGGGCGGTCAGTTTGCATATCTGACGGTGACGCCAGGAATAGGAGAACATCCGAACTGCCTTCATTTCTGAGCATCACTGCCTCGACATTCTCAGTCGCACCGCTTCAACTACGCATCCTCGATCGTGGTCAGCTATTCATTGGAGCATGAAATTCGCCTAATATTATATGTGGTACGTTTCAGCGAGGAGGACACTGAACTTTTCCTAATCTTGCACAATTTAGACGTGGAGAGGAAATCAGCGGCCCGTTCTCTGCGTTGTCGTTCGGTTAAAAGCCGGCTACCCGCAAGACAAACCCCAAAGCTAGCGCTTCGCCATTTTCTGAGCCATGTGGAGAATAAGCTTGCGATTGGCTTCTTCAGTCTTGCCCAACAGGCGGCGAAGCTTGCTCAGATAACGAGCATCTTTGCCGGCGCTTCCCCAAGCGATATCGTCGGACGACTTTCGCTTTATGAGGTTTGGCAGTTTTGGTGGCTCTTCACCGTCATAGAAAAGTTGATAGAGCGGAATCTCAAGTGCACGGGCTAGCTTTTCCAGCGTTTCAATGGCAGGTACCGTATGGCCATTTTCTACGCGGGAGATATAACAACGAAGCAAGCCAGTTCGCTTTTCGATATCGCCCTGGGAGAGTTTCTTTTCCTCACGCATTTCGCGGAGGCGGTCGCCGATAATCATGGTGCATTATTACATCCACTTTTGTACCGAGCAAGCGCTTCGCTCTATGGGCGCTTGCCGGTCATGCCGACCGTTGCTCGCTCATTTTGGCGAGCAAAACATGATTGGCAGCATTTCCCCTCATGCGAAAGACGATAGCCGCCGGACGTATTGACTCTCTGAAGGTCTAAGGCGTAGCATCCTCCTGAACGGTGACGGTATAAAGACGTAACTACCCGATTCTGATCATCGTGTGACGGCTTTGCCGCAGCCGGAAATCCCACCGTCTCTTCGAGCGGCGTCGTCATGAGAGCATCTGCTTCAACTCGACACGAAAACACTCGCCGACGTTGGGAGTATGTCGGGTCGCTCGTCATAGCGTCTGCTCTGGTTGTGCTGCTTATTGCCGCGTTTGGACCCCGAACTTATACCGCCACTGTATCGTCCCTTTTGTTGACTCTTGTCCTCGTCGCTCTGTGTGTGGCGATCACTCTTCACGTCCGCTTCATGGTTTTGGCGCGTCGAGAACAGCGCGAGACTGCCGGCATCCTTGATGCCACGGAACGCGAATTTCAATCCATTTTCGACAGCGCCCTTGATGGCATTCTGATCTTGGATAATCGAGGAACTTGTGTCGAAGCAAACCCAGCTGCCCTTCACCTTCTCGGGGCGGATCGCAGTCAGCTCGTTGGTCAGTCGATTCAAAGATTCCACGCACCAGTCGATGATTTCGAGAATAAATGGATGCGCTTCCTCGATCGCAAAGAAGACCACGGTGAAGCGCAGCTCATTCGTTTGGATGGCGGCGAGTTGTTCGTCGAATATACCGCCAAGTCGAATTATCTCCCGGGAAGACACGTTGCCGTTCTTCGAGACATCACTCTAAGAAAACAGGTAGAAGCAGCTCTCCGGGAAAGCGATGAGCGCTTTCACCAGATGGCTGACAATATCCAGGAGATTTTTTGGATGCTCGACGCGCGAACGAAGCATGTCCTCTACGTCACCGACGCGTATGAGACGATTACGGGCCGTTCCTGTGCGTCGCTTCGCGACAATCCGACTTCCTATCAGGAAATGTTCCACCCTGAGGACCGCGTTCGCGTTCTCACTCGTCTCGAAGAAGCCACGCACTCAGGAGTATTCGACGAAGAATTTCGAATTGTTCGTTCTGACCAAGCAGTCCGATGGATTTCGGTCCGTGGTTTTCCAGTTCGTGATTCAGCCGGTGCGGTCGCCCGCCTCGTCGGAATCGCCCAAGACATCTCCGCGCGGAAATCCGCTGAGGAGCAGATGGCAAGAAATCTCAGCCTGGCCGAGTCCGCATGGGCCGAGGCGGACGCCTTTCGCAAGACAACGCTCGCTCTTACCCAGAACCTCAGAATGGATTGCGTTCTAGACACCTTGCTTGAATCTCTTTTGAAGCTTATTCCGTGTGAATCTGCTCGTGTCCTCCTGGTGGAAACGGATACGCATCTTTTTCTTCAGCGTGAGATTCAACATCCCGAAGCAACCCGGCGCCCTCCCAAGTGCCCCGATACCATCGACGCCCGGGACAGCTATTTCCTTATGCGGGTCCTTGCCACTAAGAACAGCGTTCTCATCCCTGACACCGGAGAAGAGCCGGAATGGCCGGCGTTCAGGGGCCATGCACACATGCGCTCTTGGCTGTGCGTTCCGCTTATTGCTTCCCACCAAGTGCTGGGCGTGTTGTCACTGGGTGATACGCGGACTCACGCGTTCACTCAGGAACATTTGCGCTTGGCCAAGTCGCTCGCTATTCCCGGCGCTGTCGCCATCCAGAACGCGCGCCTTTACGAGCGTGCTGAAATATATGGGGCGGAGCTCGAACAACGCCTAACCGATCTGGAACAGACGGAACAAGCATTGAAGAAGGCCGAAGAAAGCCGAAATCTCTCGGAGGACAAATTCACCAAAGTCTTCCAATCGAGTCCAATCGCATTTTCAATCACAACTGTGGCCGATGGCCGCTTCATCGATGTAAACAAAGCGTTTGAACAGAGGTACGGCTACTCTTGCAAGGAACTAATCGGCCGCACGGTATTCGATATCGGCGTATGGGATAGTCCAGGCGAGCGCCCAAAGATGCTGAATGAGGTCCGGAAACACGGGCAAGTCAGGAATCGCATTACACGTTTTCGCACACGCTCGGGCGAATTGCTCGACACGATATATTCCGCCGACATCATCGAACTCGACGGCGAGCAGTGCCTACTGGCCGTTTCTGAAGACGTACAAGATCGTGTAAACGCCACCGCCTCGCGCGCCCCCAATGCCGCTCTTGCCCACTAAGTATTGCCCTTGTTCCCGATGAGGTCTTCAGACACCTACATCGAAGCTAGGTAGTTTTTATTTTCGGAGTATAATCCGACTAGTAAAGTACATTCTCGACGAGGCAGCACGATTTCGATCTAACCCATGCCTGTCACTACCCATTCAGCTGCCGGGACGGCTGCCGGATTCAGTTATCAATTTGAACGCGCTCTCTATTGGCTAGCACAGAGCCCGGCTGGAGCAGTCATTGGGGTCGAAACAGAGGATGATGTTGTGGTTCGGAGCGCAAGCGGGTCGCTATTCGAGCAGGATAAGCATTCTATCCGCAGTGACGCCCATCCGTTTGGCGATCGATCCAAAGACCTGTGGAATACCTTATCGATTTGGCTTGAAGCGGTAGATAAAAAACAAATCGCAATTGAATCAGCCCACTTCTTGATGGTCACCAACAAGCTGCTTCCAAAGTGCGTTGCGAAGCAAATTGACGGTGCCACGTCTGAGCCTCGCGTTACTGCGTGCATCAAGGCATTGCAAAAGGCGGGGGAGAAACCTCCTGCACACATAAAACTCTTGGTCAAAAGCGTTCTTTGTGCCGATTCACGCGACACCTTGCGCGCGCTGATTGCCAAGATCAACGTAGTTGATTCATCTAAAGCAACCAGCACTCCACAACTGCGGCAGAAAACCATCTCGCATTTGCAATTACCCGACTGGTGTTTGTCGAGCGCCGATTCAATAGCTGATGAGCTTTTAGGCTGGCTCCACAAAACCGCAATGGATTCGTGGTGCCAGAAGCAGCCCGCTTGGATACAACGCGACCACTTTATTAACCAGCTTCATGCAATTGTTGACCGACGGAAGCGCCAGATACGCCGAGAGCGAGCCGAGCATTTGATCCCCATAACGGACGATATTGTGGGAAATGAAAAGGGCCGGCCTTTTGTTAAGCAGCTCTACTTGGTCACCGAAGACGACGCGATTGTCGATACGTCGATCCGGGAATTCATTCGCTGCAATATCGAGAAGATACGACTTTCCAAAGAAGGCAACGTCACCGACGAGGATTGGACAACTTTCGAGAGCATGCTCCTCTCGCGCTGGGATAAGATTCGTTCTCGAGTCGTGCGTATGAGGAGCGAGAGCGCCGAAGAAGTCGTCGGTTTTGAAATCTTTACTGAAACCACAGAGGATTATCGGGAAAAGCTCGCGGGGACTGATACCGAACAAGTTTACCTTACCTCGGGAACATACCATCGCCTCGCGGACCTGCTACGTGTTGGCTGGCATCCTCGTTACGTGGACATTATCGGAGAACTTTTGAAAACATCATGATCGATGTCCTATTCGAGCAACGCGTGACTCAAAATACGGGCCTTGCGGCTGAAGCAATTTGGCAGGCGGTGCACGAAGCGTATCAGGCAAACAACCGCGCCGAGGGGGTATCGTTTCCGTTGGCCTTCCTGGTGCTGCCACTTACTTTTCATCAACGGACCGCAATTTCACTGGCGTCCAGAACTCAACCCGGAGCTCTCTACAAAGCTCTCTCAGACGACCGCGAAATCATCGTTGGTCTCCAAGCTAGGTTACAAGGTATGTCAGAGCGCACATTCCACGCCCTTTCGATAGGTTTCCAGACGGGTTTAATCCAATTAGACCAGGACCAACGACGCCAATTAATCCCCGGCAAGAAATCCCCTCCCGTCACTCACTTGACTGAGGAAGTGAAAACCATCATGGGAGCGGCCAAGCGTGTCGGTCGGGCTCTTGCGGAAATGAGCGTCGTACAACTTGTCACACACTTGAACGTGAGATTCTGATGCGACTTACTATCCTCAAAGTCATCCTTTGGCCGAAAGACTTAACTCAGAGTGTCCGAATCATCGAGTTTGCCCCTGGCAAGATCAACGTCATTACTGGAGAAAGCGGGACCGGCAAATCGGCTCTCACATGGATTATCGATTATTGTCTTGGCAGCGAGAAATGCTCTATCCCAGTCGGATCGATTCGCGACGTCACAGGTTGGTTCGGGCTCCATCTTAAACTCGCTAACACGGAAATGATCGTGGCCCGGCGAAATCCCGGAGATCAGCAATCGACTACCGACTTTTATTGGGCGGAAGGATTGAATCTACTCGTTCCTACGTCCGTGGAGAAGAATGCCCGCGTCGAGGACCTGAAGAATCGTTTCAACCAAATCTCCCATCTGCCCTCGCTTGATTTCTCAATGGACGAAAATGTCGGCTTCGGTGGGCGTCCGAGCTGCCGCGACATGGCTTCATTCAATTTTCAGCCTCAGCACATCGTCGCAAATCCGTATACGTTCTTCTACAAAGCCGATACCACCGAGCACCGAGAAAAACTTAGAATCATCTTTCCGCTCGTCCTCGGGGCGATCAATGCGTCTACCCTGGCTACCCAGCGTGAACTGAAGGACGCGGAACGTGAGCATGACCGCCTTCGCCGCGAACTGGAAGCGCGTCTGAGCGCTGCGCGGGCTTGGGAAGCTGAAGTTGAAAGTTACTACCTTCAGGCTCGGGGCCTAGCTCTGCTTCCAGATTCCCAGCCACCTGCAGGTGATTGGCCTTTGGAGAAATACATTCTCGAACTGCAAAAGGTGCCTGCGCTTGTCCGCGCGATGGATATTCCTGACGTCCAGGAAGGCACTAACGAAGCCGCTGCCACAGAGTTCAATCGCGTCGTCAATGAGGAAGATCGGTTAGCTCAGGACATCGGATCTACTCGTCGGAGACTAGACAAAATCGAGCAGCTTTCTACCTCTGTCGAAGAGTATGGCCTCAGCCTTACCACCCAAGAAGATCGACTTCAAGGAGTCGGCTGGTTCGAGGAGAAACTGCAGAATACGCATGAATGTCCGGTTTGTGCCGCTGTGCATGTGTCGGGCAACTTTCGGCTCGTGGAGTTACAGACACTCGCCCGCGAGATGAAATCGCTGACTGCCTCTGTTCATCAGGCTCCCCCCAAGCTCGATCATGAGCTCGCAGCCTTGCGACTTGAATTGCGAGAAAAAGAAGGGTTACTTGCCAAAGCGCGCCACAAGAGGAAATACCTGGAGGATCGGACTGCCGCTTTGTCTGCTCAACGTCAGCGCGTCCGGCAAATCTACCTTTTCGTCGGACGCGTCGAACAAGCTCTGGAGAATGTGGTGGCCAGCCGCAACGTTGAAGAGCTTCGAGCAAGCGTGAATACGTTGGCGCAGAAAATCGCGGGCTTGAAGCAAGAGCTCGATCCGCGCACACAACGCGCACGCCTCGAGGCTGCTATTGAAAAGATTTCTGCGAGAATTGCGTACTACGCCCGCCTTTTGCAATTGGAGCACGCCAATGAAAATGTCCGGCTTAACCTGCGAGAATTGACCCTTCAGTTCAGCCCACTCTCGGGACGTACTGATTTTCTGTGGGAGGTAGGAAGCGGGCAAAATTGGGTGGGCTACCATATCGCGGGTCTGCTCGCGTTGCATGAACACTTCATCAGCACGCCGCAAAACCCCGTGCCCCGGTTTCTCGTCATCGACCAGCCAAGCCAGGTTTATTTTCCTGAGGCTTGGCCCTCACTCGAACAAACCCCCGAGGCGGCCGGTAAAACTGACCGTTCCCCGGATATCGACGGTGTGCATCGTATTTTCAACGCTCTTTCAGCTTTCTTCGATGCGGTATCGACAGAGTTTCAGATTATTGTCACCGAACACGCTGGCTCCATCACTTGGAACGGAATTCCTCATGTGCATCTTGTAGCGAATTGGCGCGAAGGACATGACGAGTTTCTTATCCCCAATGCGTGGCTCACACCAAAGGACGTCACCTAGTCCTTTGCCGCTTCTCAACTCCGCTGGCCGTCACTCCGACCGAATCGCACAAATCTCCCTGACCGCGCGCGCGACATAGCAGCATGCGTCCATCGCACGCCGGTTCGCTTTTCCGACCACGCGTGCGAGGGGTTTCGTCCCGCTCGGAAAGTTTCAGGGCACGATTCCTTGACGCGCCCGGCGTTGTCCCCCTACGGACGCGACATCCGAAGAATGTCTAAGAAGTGAGAACAGGTCGACTCCCTTTTTGTGATCGCAGGTAGGGAACGGCCTGAGACGCCGGAGCATCTCATGATGACCGCGTCCTACTGCGATTGCCTTATCTGCCGGTTGGAATCGAGTCTCATCGCCGAACTCAGCGATGATCGAAGCAAAGAAGAATTTCGGCTGTTCGCCGCTTCGAGCCCAATACTGTCCCCCTTTCCGACCACATTCGAACTCATCCGGCAACTTCACGACCACGACAATCACGTGGAAAAACCGTCTTCCGATGAAGTGATTCTCGATCTTTTGACACGAAATACCGAAACGCTTTTCCGACCCTTGTGGCAGCGGCTCTTACTGCTGGTCTTCATTCCGACCGTTCACCGTACGACGAGCCAGATCGCTGGAACATTTCCATCACTGACCCGTGACGATACCGCCCAACATATTTTTGCCGTGCTTCTCGAATTCCTCGATTCCAAGGAACTGCATTCGCGCCACTCCCACCTTGCGTTTACCATCGCACGAAAGATACGCCGCAGCGCATTTCGTTGGGCCATTCGCGAGTCTCGCAGATCTTTGGGGGATGAAACGGATGCGACCTCCCCGACTCCCACGGAACAAGCTATGGTCGAAGAGAATCCACACTACAATATTGTGCTCCATCAATTTCTCGATAACTGCCAGCGCAAAGGATTGCTTTCCATCGAAGAGCGCGAACTGCTGACGCAGTTCAAGCTCGAAGGAATGTCCGGACCGGAGCTCGCCGGTCGCAATGGCCATTCCGCTGTTGCCATCCGACATCGCGTCCAGCGGGTGATCGGGAGACTCCGCCGCGCAGCTCAGATTTCCGGCAAAGGTATGCCCGAACAACTAAATCTCTTCGTCCCATGAATCGCTTTTCTTCGGCGGCGGACGTTCGGGCAAGCGAATCGCATTTTATAAGTAGGTACTGACTAAAGAATATTTCGCTAGTACCCGGTCCGTTTTCCATTTCCCTGGCTGATTAGTATAGAGAGGGGAGTTCCCGCCGGTTACTCCCGCGGACAGAGCATCACCGATTCCTTTGGTGAGTTCCTCTGTGTCGCGTACGGCCCGCAGACGGGGACGGACGCGATTGTGGGACAAAGCTGTCATGGAGCGAATGCTCTAAGTGTGCCTGGACGGTAAGTCCAGGAACCGGCGCGAACAGCCGTCCCTTCAATCGCCATCCGTATTCCTCCTGCCGCCCAATCTTTCGGGGACTCCCTCTCACCGGCCCATTTTCAATATTCGGAAGAGACAGGAGATCCCCAACATGAACCGATTGTTTCGCATGTGCCTGTGCACCGCATGGCTGCGTTCCCCCCTGGTCGCCATTGGGCTCGCGCTTCTTCTCGCGGCTCCGGCCTTCGCTCAGGGAGCCTCTCCATGGGAAAACGCTGTAGGTGTGCTGCAGCAGGCTTTCACCAGCACTATCGCTCGCGGACTCTCCCTCGTTGCCATTGTTGTCTCCGGCCTCACCTTCGCGTTTGGCGAAGGCGGCTCGAAGCGCGTGCTCGCCGGCGTCCTCTTTGGGGTCGGCATGGCTATCGCGGCCGTGAATTTCCTCGCCTGGCTCTTTCCTGGCGCCTGAAGTTCGAGCGTTCCGATAGGAGAAAAGCATGGCGGAAGCACGGCGCATCAACAAAGTTCATCGGTCGCTATCGCGGCCACTCACGATTCTCGGGGCCGAGCGAAAGCTTTTCTTTTTTGCCATGTGCCTGGGCGCAGCCACCTTCAACCTCCTGAACAGCCTGTCCGGCGGGTTGCTCATGTTCTTCCTGCTCTATTTCATGGCTCGCTGGGCCACCCAGACCGATCCACAGATTCTGCGGTTTCTTCTCAGCGCCGCGAAACTCCGCGCGCAGTACGACCCGATGAAGTTCAGCCCAATTGTCGTCCGAAGGGATGTCCGTGCTCAGGCTTAACCGTATCTTCAAAAACTATGGAGAGACCGGGTCGCTCAGCGAGCAGATCAACCTCTTCGGTTTCATTGGCCCCCACGTCTTTCTCACCAAGAGCGGTGAGGTCGGCCTTATCCTCGAAGTGCGTGGCGTGGACTATGAGTGTCTTGACGGCGCTTCGATCGATGGCTTCACAAAACGTCTTGAGTCCGCGCTGAAGCTTTTCGATGAGAACTACCGCATCTACCAATACCTGTTCAAGCGCAACAACGAAATCATCCCTTACAAACTGTACGGCAACCCCATCGTGGACACGGCGATCAAGACGCGCATCGCCTATCTCGCCAGCAAAGCCGATACGCTCTTTTCGCTTTCGGTGTACTACGTCGTGCTTGCCCAGGGAGTGCAGGCATCGCATCGGCTCGCCAGCACGCTCGCCGACTTCCCCAAAAATCCGAAAAAAGCTGTCGCCGAGATTCGCGCGCATTTGTCAGCGCGAAAACAGACCGTCGTTCTGGGGCAGCACGTCGACAACGCGCATGCAGCCCTACTTCAGAAAGCCCGCAGCTTCATGCTGCAAGTCAGCGACTTTCTCACGGTTCGACTACTCGACAAACAGGAAGCCTTCCGGGTTCTCAAGCGCACGCTGAATTTCCGTCCCGACAAAATCGAGCTTGCCAAACTCAAACACGACACCTTCCTCGATTACTACCTTCCTGAATCTTCCCTCGAATGCCATCGCGGACATCTACGAGTGGACGATTACTACGTCAAAGTATTGACGCTGAAGGAGCGCTCCGCTCAAAGCTTTCCTCTCATCTTCAAACGTTTGCTCGAAGTCGAAGCCAACTATTACGTCGTCACGGAATGGAAGAAGGAAGATTCTGGGAAGACGCGGAGAGCCATCCAAACCAAGCGCCGCCATTTTCATAACACCAAACGCTCGTTTGTCAGCCAGGTCAATCTCAATGACGCGGCTCCCCAAGACGTGCTCCTGGATGATTCGAAAGAGAGCCAAGTTCGAGAACTCGGCGAGGGTATCAAGGAGATCGAGCTGCACGGAAACTACTTCGGCCAGTTTTCACTGACCGTCGTCATTTACGATCTCGACTTGGCGAAGGTAGATCGGGCCTGCGCCGACTTTTACAAAGTCTTCAGTGTCCATGATGCGCAGCTCTACGAAGAAAACTACAATCTCCTGAACGCCTTTCTTGCCTCCGTCCCCGGCAATCACGTCTTCAACATGCGTTCTCTGTATCTACTCAACACAAACTACGCGGACTTCTCGTTTCTCTTTACCCTTCACTGTGGCGAGCCGCGTAATCCCCATCTCCGTCAGGAATATCTCGCCGTTCTGGAGACCAACCACCACACACCGTACTTCTTGAATCTGCATTACCGTGACGTGGCGCACTCCATGATTCTGGGCCGGACTGGTGCGGGCAAATCGTTCCTTCTCAATTTCCTCATCACCAATCTCCAGAAGTACGAGCCGCATACCTTCGTCTTCGATCTGGGTGGAAGCTTCGAAAGCCTCACGCACCTTTTCGGTGGCTCGTATGTTCGCGTCGGTCTTGAGTCGGAAGATTTCAAGATCAACCCGTTTTCGCTGCCGCCGACGAAGGAGAATCTCGATTTCCTTGCCCTCTTCCTGAAAGTGCTGATTCAAGGCCAGAAAGCGGGCGATCTCGACCCCGCTACCGAACGCGACCTGTATCACCAGGTCGAAAATCTGTACGCCGTCGATCCGGCACTACGCACGCTCGGCGTGCTGGCCAACACGCTCGGGCATGACATTGCGAGCCGTCTCGCCAAGTGGACCCGAGGGGGCCAGTTCGGATTCTTGTTCGACAACGCCGACGACACGATTTCGTTCTCCCGTTTTCAATGCTTTGACTTCCAACGCATGAGCCAGTACCCGGAACTCTTGGAACCGCTGCTCTTCTACATCTTGCATCGCGCCAATGCTGTGATCGCAGACCGGGACATCGCTTCCGTCTTCAAGACCTTCTTTATCGACGAGGCCTGGGTGTTTTTGAAGAACCCGAGCATTCAACGCTACGTCGTCGAGGCCCTCAAGACCTGGCGCAAACACAACGCGGCAATGGTTCTCTCCACGCAGTCACTGGACGAACTGAAGCGTTCGGACATCCTCGACGTCATCATCGAAAGCTGCGCCACCAAGATCTTCCTCGCGAACCCGGATATGGATCGCGATCTATACCGGCGACAGTTTCATTTGAACGAAAACGAAGTGGAACTCATCGCGAATCTGATCCCCAAACAACAATTTCTGATCAAGACACCCGAGTTGGCGAAAGTCGCCAACCTCACCGTCGATGCCAAGAGCTATTGGCTCTACACGAACGATCCTTACGACAACAAGAAACGCAAAGACGCTTTCGAGACCTACGGATTTGAAAAAGGACTGGAAGTACTCGCGGGAGGAAAACCGTGATTCTGCTTTACGGTCTCGAATCGTGGACAGCGGGACGTGATCATCTGTATGACTTCCTCCCACTCGCAGCAGCGTGCTTCGCCACCGCAGCCATATTCGCGATCCAGTGGTTAGCCGGATTCGCTTCGCGTCGCGACCAAAGTTTTAGAACCAACAAACAATCTCAACAGGAGTAGACAAATGAAACAAATGATGCACAGTCCCTGGCACAGATGCTTTCTTCGCACCCTGGCGCTTGTCGTTGTGAGCATCGTCGTTTTCCCCTGCGCTCCAGCCAACGCCGCTGAGGATGGCGCCCGCGTTGTGAAATATGCGAAAGAGGACATCGTCCCCGTTCGCGCGAAGCTCCGCTTTTCGACGCTCATCGTCCTTCCGGATGACGAGGAGATTCTCGATTTCACCACCGGAGACAAGGAGTTCTGGGTTATCAACGGGGCGCATAACCTGTGCTACGTGCACCCGGCCCAGGCCGGTATCCGCAGCAATCTGAACCTCATCACGGCCAGCGGCCACGTCTATTCGTTTTTGCTGACCGAAATCAGCAACGAACCGAACGCGCAACCCGATCTCAAAATCTTCGTGGAACCGAAGGAAGGTTCCAGTGTTGCCGTAAATAGCGCGCTTCGCGGCTATGTGAGCGCTGGAGAAGCCCAGGCGTACAGGAAGGAACTCGAAACACTACGGGCGCACACTGCGGAACAGATCCGCGTTGCGGAGTCTCAATCCGCCGAACAAGTCAATCGCTTCCGCTCCGGCTACGCGACGAAACTCCAGTTCGACTACCCGCTCGACCCCAAGGCGGCGCGTGAGCCGTTCCTGGTCTCCGCCATCTATCACGACGATAGCTTCACCTACATCAAGTGCGCCGCGCGAGAAAAGCCGGTTCTCTATGAAATCAAAGACGGCAAGCCCAATCTGATCTCGTTCCAAGTCGAAAACGGCGTCTACATCGCTTCGAAAATCATCGATACCGGCTACCTCGCCCTCGGCAAGAAAAAACTGCCGTTTGCGCGGCGAGCAGCCACGAATTGAGGGGCGGATGATGACGCAAACCAGCCAACCCACTCAAATTCAGGAAAAGGCTCCGAAGCCTGCGGGGCTTCTGCCGAAAAACGTCCAGTCTTGGCTCCTCATCAGCTTGGCTCTGTTGATGGTCATCATCATGTGGCTCACCGGAGGGAAAAAGCCTCAGACGCCAGCCAAGACAATTTCGCAGGCGTCGATCGCGCAGGCACCCCTGGAGGTCAACGAAACCAAGATCGCCGAGATGCAGAATCGCATTCAGGAATTGCAGCGTCAGCAGCTTGTCGCGCAAACCGCTCTCACACAACAAACGCATCTGCTCGGTGCCGCCGAGCAAGAACCCCAGCAATCCCAACAACAGAATGGTGCGGGGGCCACAGCCGATCAGCGGCCAGAAGACCAAATCCAGTCCGAACGAAAAAGGCGAGCCTATGTGTCCCTGTTTGCGTCCAACGTCGCTCTCAGCTATCGGAAGGCTCCGGCAGTTGAGCCTCTGCCCGAATCTCAAACACTCTCCGCAAACACAATCCCACTGGGACCTGACCCAGTGCAGACGGCCCAGCTCTTGAAGGCCATGCAATCCAATGCAAACCCGCCGATTTCAGGTACTTCCTTGCTGGCACGGAACGATTCCGCGGAAACACGCAAGGACCGAAAGGAGGAAGGCAAGAACCCTGCCGCCGTGTCGGCTGGCGTCGCCAACGCGGCGGCGGGAAAAACCTACGTACTGTTTGAAGGAAACATTCTCGAAAGCATTCTCATCAACCGCCTCGACGGGGGCTTTGCCGGTCCCGTCGAGTGCCTGCTCTCAACCGACGTTTTTTCCAATGACCGCCAGCACCTTCTTGTCCCCGCAGGCTCGAAGTTGCTTGGTGAAACCAAGAAGGTGGAAGCGTTTGGTCAGACACGCCTGGCCGTCGTGTTTCACCGCATCCTGATGCCCGACGGATATTCCGTCAGCCTCGACCAATTTAAGGGGCTCAATCAGATCGGTGACACCGGCCTTCGTGATCAGGTCAACAACCATTATCTACGCATCTTCGGAGTGTCGCTGGCAGTGGGCGCACTCGGAGCCATAAGTGAAGCGGGTACCGGAGGCGCACTCAATGCCACGAGTGGGGACCTCATGCGCCAGGGATTTGCCGCTAGCACGGCGCAGTCCGCGTCGCAAATTCTCGACAAATTTCTCAACATCCTGCCCACGGTGACCATCCGGGAAGGCCACCGCGTCAAAGTCTACCTCTCGGGCGATCTCGCGTTGCCCGATTACATCAACCACAAAATGCCTTCCGATCTTTGAAGGCAGAAAGAAAAGGATGAAATCTCAATGAAAAGAAAAGCTCTCGTGTTCGTGCTCGTCCTCGGATTGTGTGTGGGCACCGCTTCGGCGCAGCTGGGAAGTGGAATCGTCTACGATCCGACGAATTACCAAAATGCGATTCTACGTTATCAGCAGCTCCAGCAGCACCTCGCGCAATTACAGAAAAGCTACGCCAAAATCACCTCCCAACTCAATCTGGCCATGCAGATGGCCACCTTCATCCGTAACATGCCGGCTCGTTACCGTGCTGTGTTTTCCCAATGGCGAAACGTCACCTCACTCAACACGTTTGGAAATACCGGCAATTGGATTAGCGGCATTAACTCCGGATTGCTTCCCAATATCAGCACTGGCTACCAGCGATCGACAACCCAGCTCTTGCCGTACAACACGGACCACCTGTCGGGGATGGATACCTCCGAGCTGGAGCGTGTTCACTCTCAATACGCGTCCGTCGAACTGGCGGACGGAGCAAACGTGAACGCCATGGCCACCATCGGCTCGATCCGCAGCAGCGCCCAAAACATCCAGACACAGATCGGAAACCTAGAACAAGACTCATTCTCAACCGACTCCGGTCTCAATAGTGAAGTCTCCGTTCTGAACAAGATCAACGGGTCCGGCGTCCTAACCCTTCGCACTCTGCAAGATTCCAACAAACTCCTCGCGTCGCTCCTCGAACAGCAAACCATCCTCGCCAAGCAACAGCGGGAAGCGATGACCAACAACATCAATGCCGACATCCAGCGCCAAGCCAGCCTGGCCAACAACATGGCGCAGGTTTCCGGCACCCTCACGAATTCACTTCAAACCTTCCGCATGCCGTAAGACTGCGGAGCAACGGGCCCCAAGCGTCGAAGGAGCTGACGGCAATGCAAACCGACTATCTGCAGTACATCTTCCAAGCCATCAACACCTTGCTCACTCAAAACCTCGGATTCTTCGACGCTATGGGCCAAAATTTGTTTCGGTCTTTCGCCACAATCCTGATTGCGTGGTACGGAATCAAATCCGCCCTTTCCTCCGCCAGCGGTAAGCATCCTTTTCACTTCGACAACTTCGCAAGCCTTTTGCTGACCATCAGCTTCGGCTTTGCAATGGTCAACTACTACAGCGCACCGATCCCGGGTGTCGGAGTCAGCTTCCACAATCTCGTCACCAATGAGGCGCAATTCCTCTCGGGCCAAATCGATCAAGCTCAATTGCAAACAGTGGTCACCCAGGTCGCGGATTTCGAAGCACGCATGGATTCACCCGGTTGGGGCGATTTGCTCGGAACCTTCATCTACGTCGTTGTCATCGTCTTGCTCGCCGCGGCTCAGGCCGTGTCCATTGTCATCATCGCGTACGGCTTCATCGCCACGGCTGTTTGTGTGCTGGTCGGACCAATATTCGTTCCATTCTTTATCGTCCCGAAAATGGAGTGGCTCTTTTGGGGTTGGTTCCGCTGCTTCATTCAGTACGCCTTCTATCAAGTTATCGCCGCAGCCGTAGTCTTCATCATCGGAAATCTCATGCTCGGCGCTTTGCGTCTCCCGCCCCCGGGCACACTCTCAACCGTGCAGCTCATCGCCTGGTTTCCGGTCCTCTTCATCACCTTCCTTGCATCCATCTATGTCCTCCTGAAAGTCCCCGCGCTCACCAACCATATTTTTAGCGGCACTGCCGGTGGTTCTTCTGCAGGTTTGCTCGAAGCACCAGCCGCTGCTGCTGCCGCTGTTGCAAGGGAGTTCTGATGGACCGCGACGACACATTCCACGATGCCAAGCGCCTCTACCTCGAATCCTGTGGGGATCCTATGGTGACGAACACCTATCTCAAGATCGCTTTAGTCCTCGTCTCCCTTGTGGCCGTAGGTCTGGCGCTTGTGGATTTGAAGACGATTCGCACGTTTCAGAATTTCCGCCCACTCGTCATCCGTATCAACGATCTAGGCCGCGCCGAGGCCATCAACTACCACAACCTCGAATATCAACCGCAGGACGCCGAAGCCAAGTATTTCCTGTCTCAGTTTTGCAACCTTTACTACCGCCGCAACCGCTACACGATTCAGGATGACTTCTCGAAGTCCCTGTACTTCCTCGACGGCAAGCTCGCCAACGGCATTCTCGACGCGTACCGCAAGGACGACATCATCAAGAAATTCATCACCAATACCTCCGCTCCCGAAATCGACGTGGACGTGAAAAAAGTTGCGCTGGAAGAGATGCAAACACCACCCTTCCGCGCGCGCGTGGACTTCTACATGGTCTACTATTCGCCCGCCGACCATAGCGAGCTGAAACGCGATTTGTACACCGCGACGTTTGTCTTCCTGTTCAAGGGGCAGGTGCCGAACGAACTCATTCCCATCAACCCACTGGGAATAACGGTCACCTACTTCCGCGAAGACCAGGCGTTCAAATGAGACGTCCAGTCCTCACGCAAACCGAAGAGGTCGCGGGCGGACGCAGCGCAACCTCGGCCCAACCTCGGCGCACCACATCTTCCTTTACCCCGCGATTCTCCGCCTCAAATCGGCCACATCCCCACCCACAGGTTTCTACTCCGCGAACAACCGGCGCGCCTCAGGAGAGCCTCCGTTGCTTCCTGCTTACCGCCCGCTCCCAGAAGCGGAATTGGTTTGTAGGACAACCCTCAAGAAGAGCGGGATATTCGCGATGATCGCCAACGCACTCATTCTTACGATCACGATCCTGCTGGGCTACGGGTTTTGGCTGCTTGACCAATTGAAGTTCATGGCGCGCTACAAAGCAGTTCTGTACCACGCCTACGGGCCCACGATTCTCATTTTCATGGCTGTACTTTCCGCGAATCTCTTTGCAGCCGCGCTCGCAATCAACCGCCGCTTTTTCCTCAAGAATACGGGGCGCAAACTGTCCCACCTCGACAAGCAATTCAACGTCAGCCACGCGGACATGCCCGTTCCCGTAAGCGACGAGGATTTCAACTAATGTCGCGCGACGCTTTTTCCCACGATCCGCAAGACGCCGGCGACGTGCGCGACACTGCCACGCGCGATTCCGGCAGGCCGAGCAGGCCCCCATCCTCCGCGACGCGGGACACCAACAATTCATTCTCGGAAGCGATTGGTCGTGGTGAAAGCACCGAGCCTCGGGAGCAACCTTCTGCACGCGACGAACGCAATGATTCGCCGCGTACCTACTACGTCCGAGATCGCGCGTATTTGCTCCGGGCTTCCGAAGTGCACTCTCTCATGGAAATCGGCAAGTTCCGAGTCATTGCCGTTTCCGACCTCGCCAAATTCGCCTACGGCGGAAATCGCGAACGGATGGACAAAGACATTCGCCACCTTGCCCGTCAGTCTCTGGTCACGGACAAGACCGTGGAAATCTCGCAGAAGAAGACCCTGCGTGTTGTGACGCTGACCAAGGCCGGACACCGCCTTCTGAAAAACACGAACCAAGTGCCGGATGATCAGCCGCTCTATCACGGATTGGTGAAGCCTCGCGAGGTTCAACACGATGCCGATCTATACCGGCTTTATCAGAAAGAAGCTGCCCGTATCGAACGCGGAGGTGGCCGTCCGGGCCGCGTGCTCCTCGACTACGAACTCAAGCGGAATCTGAATCGCGATCTCGCTCTGCTCGGCCCGGATAAAGATGACGCGAACGCAAAAGGTAGAGTCGCCGAAAAGCACGGGCTGCAAGTCGTGAATGGGAAGATTCCCGTGCCCGATCTCCGCATCGAGTTTGAGAGCCCGGACCTCGAACTGCGCCATGTGGACGTGGAGTTGGCAACGCGCGACTACCGATCACGCGCCATGGCCGAGAAAGCGGCCGCGGGATTCTCGCTCTACGGACGTTCGGATGACGCCTCTCGTTTGCGCCGTGTTCTCGATGAACAAGAAATCACCGCTCGAATTCTCACGCTATGAACATCGCCCCAGTCCATCTCGACGCTTTGAAGGCCCTGGGCTACACCGAAGCGGAAGCCCGCTTTCTCTATGTTGTAGCAACCCACTCCGGCTACTTTGTAGCGCGTCAGTTCCTGGCCTTTACCAACGCCCATTGGGGAGTGCGCACGGTAAGCTTCTGGAACAAACTTCACACCAAGAGACACGCCCGTACCGAATGTTTTCCAAAGAGCGGAACGGTCTACCACTTGTTCTCCCGCCGGCTCTACCGCCAGATCGATCGCGAAAACATCCGCAACCGCCGGCAACACGAAATCGAATACATCCAGCGTCGCATTGGAATCCTTGATTTTGTTCTTTCTCACCCTGAATCGAAGTACCTCGAAACGGAGCCGGAAAAAGTCAGTTTCTTCTGCGATCAATTGAAGGTCCCGATTCACTTTATTCCCTCGAAGATCTATCACGGACAAAGAACGTCGCGGCCCACCGTCCGCTATTTCGTTGACAAGTTTCCGATGTTCTTTGGCAGTGCGCCTTCCTCGACTGTCGTGACGTTCACCTACCTCCAGGGAGCAGAAGTAAGCCTCACCGAATTTGTGCACCATCTCGAAGTTTATCTGCCTCTCTTTCGGCAGCTTTCCGAGTTCCGATTTCTTTACCTGGCGAGACTCGATTCCCACTTTGCAAAGGCCGAAGAACTATTCGACTCTCTGGTCAGAATTCCGCTGGGGTCTGACGTATCAGGGGAACTGTTGCGGTACTTCCAAATCCGCAAAGCGTGGGACCTCAGCCGCTACTCATCTCTGACCGAGGCCGACCTGATCTTTCGCAATCAGTCCAAAACTCGATTCGACGGGCAACGCTTCGAACATCTCTACCGCGGATGGAAAGTCGGACGCGTGTCAGAGGCCGACATCCGCCAGGACTTTTCCAGCGGTAATCGCCACATCAACGCTCATTTTGCCGCCGAACTGCTCTCCCGTTTTGCGGCTCCAGTGCGAGAACCCGAGGAAAAAGCATGAAGAGCGTAAGAACTACACCCTTCAGGTTCGTCTTCTCCCAGTTCTTCAGCCTGTGGCGCCAGCAATTTCTTCAGCGAGAGAGAGATACAGAACGCAGAGAAAGGAAAGTCACCGTGGAAAAAACACAAAATCGGGCGGGAGCGACCCCACTTTTTCGGCTTTCAGCCGCCCAAAAAGTTCGTGGGGGTCGCTCCCGCCCTGCGGCACGGTAAATCGTGCCGGCCGTTTTTTCCACGGTGACATGGAGTTCGGAAGAAACATACATCAAGAGAGGAAAAACAGAATGCCGATCGTCAAAAAAGCACCAGCAATCACGACTCGCGAAATCAAACTCGAGGAGCCAGTCAACGAACTCCTCGAAGACTACGCCAGATTTATCGAGAGCAACGCCGACCACGTCATCAACGCCATCCTGAAGAAAGTGCTCTGGCGTGACCAGGATTACCGCAAGTGGCGCGAAGCGCGCCGCACGGCCCAGTCCGGCACGGACAAAGTCCAACCCACAGATGCGCGAGCGAGGTCCTAATGCAACGAACACTCGAATCGCGCGCTTTCATCTCGGCCATCCTTGCGATGGCCGCGGGAGCGTTCCTGTTCTACACGCACCCATTCCCCGACGAACAAATCTTCCTGCGCGTCATAGCCTTGCGCGCTCCGCATGCGTTCTTGAGCTTCAAGTACCTCTATTACGCGCTCCTATTCACCACCCCCTACATGGTCTGCTCGGCCGCGCTTTCGGGTCTCTACATCTTTACGCTCAAAGCGCGCCAGACCATCTCGCCAGGGCGCCTTCCCAAGTACCCCGATCCCAGTGAAAGAGGCGACCTCTTTCTTGTCATCGGCGAAGTGCACAACCCGCGCAAGCCGGTACCCGCCAAGGCTCCTTATTGGCTCAGCATTCCCGAGCGCGGTTTGTTCACGGGAATCGCCATCTTGGGCGCTATTGGGTCGGGAAAAACTTCGTGCTGTATGCTCCCGTTCGCCGAGCAAATCCTGGCTTACAAGGCCGCTGACAAAGCGAAGCGCATCGGCGGGCTAATCCTTGAGGTAAAGGGCGATTTTTGCAGCAAGGTAAAAAATATTCTTGCGCGTCACGAGCGCGCTGAGGATTACATCGAAATCAGTCTCGATTCCGAGTACTGCTACAACCCCCTTCACAACGACCTCGACGCCTACGCCCTCGCGTACAACATCGCCTCGCTGCTGAACAATCTCTTCGGCCGTGGCAAGGAGCCTTTTTGGCAACAGGCCTACACCAATCTCGTCAAATTCATCATCCTGCTTCACAAGGTCGCACACGATTACGTCACCTTCTTCGATATCTACCAGTGTGCGATCTCTCCGTCGCTCCTTGAAGAACGGATCGCGGAGGCCGAGGAGATCATTCTCGGACGCCACTATGTGGCTCTCACTCCGAAGGTTTTTGGTGAACGTACCGCCGACCTTGCGGGGCTCGGTTTCGTGCACGACGGGAAGGAAGACCGCTACCTCGCGCCCACTACACCCGAGCTGCGGGAGACATTAAGGATGCGGGGCATTCAGTCAGAGGCTCGCACGGTCCATGACCCGGCCCAGGCCAATCCCGAGAAACTTGCGCAACTCGAGGCCGTGCAGCGCTGGTTCAATGACGATTGGCGAAGGATCGAGCCAAAGCTGCGCACCTCTATCGTCGAGGGTGTTTCCGTTTTCCTTTCGCTTTTCGATGACAACCCGAAAGTGAAGAGAGTCTTCTGCCCGAAGAAGGAGTGCTACGACCCCCAGAAGAACGCCAACAACCAGTTCGGGAAGCCCCTGCCGTCCTTTAGCTGGCTTATTGAGAATGGCAGCGTCGCCGCTCTAAATTTCCCCATTGGCATGAACGCCGGGCTCGCGAAGGCTCTGGGCGTCATGATGAAGCTCGATTTCGAGCGCGCGGTGCTCAATCGCGTTCCGAAAATCGAAGCCCACCCCGAACAGTATTTCCGCGAGGTTCTCTTCCTTTGCGACGAGTACCAGCACTTCGCGACCGTGGGCGAAAGCGACCCCACCGGCGACGAGAAATTCTTCAGTCTTTCGCGCCAGCCGAAGTGCATCCCCATCATCGCCACACAGAGCATCAGCTCGCTGCGCTCCGCCCTGCCCGCCGAAAGCTGGCGGACTCTTCTCCAGACCTTCCGCACCAAGATTGTTCTCTCGTTGTCCGATGATTTTTCAGCGCGGACGGCGAGCGATTTCTGCGGGCGCGAAGACCAGCTGAAAGTCAGCTACAGCTTGTCCGAAAGCGGGCACGACACCAAGGTCAGTTGGCTCACCGGCAAAGCCCTCTCTCACAAAGCAAACATCATCGCCTCCAAGAGCTACAACACGCAGAGCGACTATCGCTTCGACATGAAGACCTTCATGGAGCTGCGCAACGCCCAGTCCGTCGTTCTTGCCTACGACGGAATCGACCCGAAGCCACCGATGTTCTGCTACCTCAAGCCCTATTACAACGATCCGAACGAGTCGTACTTTGTCCAACTCGCCAAAGGAAAACTCTAATGAACGGATTTGAAATGATTCTCCCGTTCTTGAAACCCATCGAGCACCTCATTCTCGACGATTCGATCAGCGAGGTGATGGTGAACGGTCCCGACCGCGTGTTCATCGAAAAACAGGGCTTCCTTCAGCATGTGCCGGGCGTGTCCATCGGCGAAAAATCGCTCATGGTTGCCGTGAAGAATATCGCCCGGCGTCTCGGTGACGACATCTCCGAATCGAAGCCCATTCTCGACTCGCGGCTGCCCGATGGCAGCCGCGTCGCCGCCATCATCCCGCCGTGCAGTCTTGGCGGGGTGACCCTCACGATCCGCAAGTTCAACACCCGCCACTTCGAGATGGAGGATCTGATTCGAGCTGGCACTCTCGACCGCCCCCTCGCGAACCATCTCGAAGACTACGTGATAGGGCGCAAGAATATTCTCATTTGCGGCGGGACTGGCACTGGGAAATCGACCCTACTTTCGATCCTCGGAAAATTCATTCCGCACGATGAACGGGTGCTCGTCATCGAAGACACGGCCGAAATTCAGTTGCCACAGGAAAACCTCGTCCGCTTTGAAGCGCGCAGGGAACAAAACGGCCTTCCAGCAGTGGCCATCCGCGATCTCCTAAAGGCTGCCCTTCGCCACCGCCCGGATCGTATAGTGCTTGGTGAGGTCCGCGGTAGCGAGGCGTTCGACCTCCTGCAACTCCTAAACACGGGGCATTCGGGAACTCTATCCACTATTCATGCAAGTTCCGCCCAGCAAGGCCTCGCCCGCTTCACCAGTTGTGTTTTGCAAAGCGGCGTTGAGCTGCCTTTCAAAGCAGTCAAGACGAACATCGCCGATTCGCTCAACGTCGTCATCCATGTCGAGCGTCGACCTGGACGGAGATACATTTCCGAAGTTCTGCTCATCAACCGCTACGACCCCGATGCGGATCTGTTCGACTACGGCTCCGTGTTCCTGGCCAAGCAGGACCACCCGTGAGCACCGATAGCAAATTCGCGCCGCGACCTTTGACCGCTTCGGAGTATGTCCGGGAACTGTTCGGGTCTGAGGATAACGCCGCGATCCTAGTCCGCAATCGCTCCACCGGTCACACAGTTCAAACCATCGCCAAGGCGGAGACCATCGCGAGCCCCGACTTTCAATCCTGGCTCGCAGGTCAGAGCGCCAGTGGCTACGACGTGTTCATGGGCATGAATCCAATTAAGGACGGCGCGTACAGCCGGACCAAGGGAGATATTAAGGATATCCGCCACGTCTATCTCGACCTCGACAGAAAGGGCGACCAAGCTCTTGAAGAGATTCGCAATTCAACCGAAGTCCCAGCGCCAAACTTTGTCCTCGATACCTCTCCCGGCAAGCACCAGGTCGTATGGAAAGTTAGCGGGTTCATCCAGGATGAGGCGGAATCTCTTCTTCACAATCTCGCAAATAAGTTCGGCGCTGACCTGGCGGCAACCGACTCGACACGCGTGCTGCGCCTGCCGGGCTTCGCCAACCACAAACTTCCCGAGGAGTTCATCGTTCAGGCGCGCCAAGAGAGCGATGCGGTCTACACGCTCCGCGACTTCACGATTGACGCAGACTCGCCCGAAACCCCCCGCCACTTTGGCGGGGCCCAAGAAAGACGCACCGTTCCCAGCGACCACAAGAGCCAATCCGAGCACGACTGGGCTTACGCGAAGCGCGCCCTCGCCCGAGGCGACGACCCCGAAGTCGTGATCCAACGCATCGCTGACCACCGCGCCGACGACAAAAGCGATCCGATTTACTACGCACGCCACACCGTGACGAAAGCTCAAGCTGCGCTCGATACTACGACGACGCAGAGACCGAATGAAAGCAAGTCGAATAGCGAACCGATGAGAACTGTACCGGAGCACTGAAACATTTCGAATTTATTCCAATTAGACGGGCGATCTGGCATCATCGGCGAAGCGCAGCCGAAGCGACGACGGAAGGGACGAAAGTCCATGAATCGTCGAAGCGGTCAGAACGGCACCGTCGTCATCGCAGGAAATTGGTATCGGGTCCGGTGGCGTATGGATGTCGAAGGTCAGGAAAAGCGAATCAACATGAACGAGAAGGTCACACCAGTCGTTTTCGACAGAAGCGGGAAGCCGAAGCCGCCATCAACGGACGTGCTTCGGAAGGCCCGTGAAATTGTCGAGAAGTCCGGCGCAAACTCGGAAGAACGGTTCAACCGTGTCGTTCTCGGTGAGACCACCTTTCGGGACCAAACAAAGACGTATCTTTACTGGGTCCAAACTCGGGACAGAGAACCTATCAAGGACGCTTCAAGCATCAAGGCTGCCTTGAACAAGTGGATTCTCCCCGAGATTGGCGATTTGCCGTTGGCTGATGTACACAACATCACAGTTAAGCCGTTGGTGGGCAGGATGAAGAAGTCTCTATCCGCACGCACGGTGAACAAGTACGTGGAATACATCGGACAAATCGTGGCCTCGCTCAAGGACGGCAGAACAGGAGAGCCCATTCATCGACGGAAGTGGGACAGGTCGGTGATGGACCTTCCGATTGTCAATCCGAAACGGCAACGTCGCCCTGTGCTTCGGCTGGACGCAATCAATACCCTTGTGTCCGGTAGCACGGGTGACGAGCAAGCACTTTACGTTCTGCTCGCCGCGACCGGAATGCGAATCTCCGAGGCATTGGCGTTGGAGACGAAGCATTTCGTGAACGATGGTCAAACGATTGAAGTATCCCAACAAGTGGACCGAGATACGCCTCGAATTGTCCGGTATCTCAAGACCGACGCCGGTACGCGAGAGGTTGACGTGCCCACAGAAGTCGCAGAGTACCTGCGAGCATGTATCAGCGGCAAGAGTGGCTTGCTGTTCGAGACCCGAAACGGCACGCCGTATTTGCACAACAATCTTGAGCAGCGTTGGCTGACGCCCCGCCTACAAACCATGAGAATTGACGAGAAGGGGATGGGATTCCATGCCTTTCGTCGGTTCCGAAAGACATGGCTCAGAGGCGAAAGGTGTCAGGAGGACATCAACAACTTCTGGATGGGACATCAACCTGAGACAATGTCCGAACTCTACTCCCGAATGGAGTTCGAGTTGGACCGCCGTCTCGATGAAGCCGAGCGAGTCGGTGTCGGTTTCACAGTCCCAACCTTCGAAGTTGCTCCAAGTGCTCCAAGAATTTGGGAAGAAGTCGAACTCGAATTAGCGTTGCAAGAGCAGTAGAATCTGAATAGTAGCCAAGGATGCGCCCGTAGCTCAGTTGGATAGAGCGTCTGCCTTCTAAGCAGAGGGTCGGGAGTTCGAATCTCCCCGGGCGCGCCACTACTCCTTGGGTCCAACCCGGACACATGGGTAACAGAACGTACCGGCTACATAGGTAACAACTTCGGGCCGAACGGATTCTCGAGGGGTTCCAGCACTCGCCCGTAAATTCGCTGCTATGGACGCTTCAGTTCGAACCGGTCTGTGGTGCGGCAGTAGGTTACTCCAGCCATGCGCCCGATGGCGCGCAGCTTCCCGGGATCGATCTGAAAGTTGTTCACGACATCTCGGGCCACATGGAATCGCACGACTTCGCCGAGAACCAAGTTTCCCCCCATGGGCTTTTCGCTCACGGTCAACACTTGGAGCAGCCGGCATTCCATCTGCACCTGGCTCTCGGCCACCCTGGAGGGCTTGACCAAGTCGCTGGGGACGGGGGTCAATCCCGAGAGCGCAAACTCGTCCACTTCAGGCGGGACCGTTGCGGAACACTGGTTCATCTGTTCGGCAAAATCTTCAGAGACGATGTTGACTACGAATTCGCGGGTCTCCAGCACGTTCCTCAGCGTATCCTTCATGCTGCGTTCATTCGCGGGCACGGAAGTACAAAAAACGACGACCGGGGGATTGGCACTGGCGACCGTGAAAAAACTGAAGGGGGCAAGATTTCTGACGTTGTTTTTGGCCACCGTGGAGACAAAGGCGATGGGCCGGGGAAGAACTGAACCGATGAGGAGCTTATAAACCTCCTTGGACTGTTGTTTTGCCGGGTCGATGCTCAACATTTCCCTCTCACTCATGCAAACCTCCGGATCATTGATCGTATAGACGCTCGGTAACGGCAAGCTATGCCGCCGAACGGGAAAGCGCGCGGGCGGCGCGCTGTATTGGTCAGTGTCAGCCTCGCAAATCAGAAATAAGATTCGGAAATGGCCAAGCGCTAAAAGCGAGCGGAAACGAGGGGCTAGGATTTCTGCGCGCCACGTTTCACTCCGCGAGTGGGCTTGTCTCCACCGACAGTCATCTTGCCGGCCCAGCGAGCCGAGGAAGAAAGGTGCAATCCGAACTGGTCCAGGATTCTCAGAACGGTCTGGTCGACGATGTCATCGATCACCTTTGGGTGACTATAGAACGCCGGCACAGGCGGGAAAATCACGACGCCCATGCGCGAAAGCTTCAACATATTTTCGAGGTGAATGTCGCTCAAGGGCGTCTCGCGCACGACCAGGACCAGTTTGCGGCGTTCCTTGAGCACCACGTCGGCGGCGCGGTGAACGAGAGTGTCGCCATGGCCCTGCGCGATGGCGGCGAGCGATCTGACGCTGCAAGGGCAGATCACCATACCTTGGGACACAAAGGAGCCGCTGGAAATGGCCGCGCCCTGGTCCTGAGATGCATAGTGGTGCGCGGCCATTTGGTGGACCTGCTGAACGGTGTAGGGCGTCTCGTGGATCAGTGTGCGGGCGCCCCAGTTGCTGAGCACGAGATGGGTCTCGACCTTGGCATGCTGCAAGACCTGCAAGAGGCGCACCCCGAGAATGGTGCCCGTGGCCCCGGTGATCCCGACGATCAAACGGATAAGTTGTTTGCCCATAATGCAGAAGCCGACAAAAAAAGTTACTCCGAAGGACTACAGCCGCCCGGTCGCTGAAACTGCACCATCAGCGAATCCCGAGTAACGGCCAATAGAAGGGTACGATCACGAGAAGCATAAGTGACTCAATGATAGTGACACAGAGACCGACTCGAAACACGTCTCGCGCTTTGAAGTAGCCGTAGGAGTATCCAGCGACGAGCACTCCGGACTGGTAGACAAAGATTTTGCCGCCAGCGGCAAAGGCCCAAATTAATCCCAAAGGGAGCGGATGAATGCCGTTAGCCTGCGCAAAGTTCATGAGACCGGGCATGGAGGTGGCGAGCATTCCAATCTCATTCCCAAGGAAGATATGGTAGACAAAAGCAGTCCAGTAGGGCACGACGGCCAACGCATAAACACTGGTGGAAATCAAGGGACGCATCCAATCGAACATGATGGCGGTCATGGTGCGGAGCGCTCCGGTTTGAACAAGCACGGCACCCATGCTGATGGCCGCGGCCACAAAGAAAACGGGAAGATAATTGAGTCGCTTCATGTCCTCCTGATCCAGGATCCCGATGGCGGGGACGCAAGCGAGGAGCCCAATACCGAGACCGATGATCGCCGGTGAAATGTGGTGAAGCAGGTCGGTCATCCAAAGGGCAATGGCGAGGAGCATCAAAAAGAGAGCTCTTTTTTCCATGGCTGTCCATGGCCCCATCTTTTGGAGTTCGCTGCTTAGAAATTCCGCGCCTCGATCCAATGCCGCGGCCTCCGGTGGGTAAAGCCACACGACTAGCCGCCAGATGCCGAAGATGGTGACGACGGCGCAGGGGAGGAAAGCCAGCAGCCAAAGGCTGTAATAAACATGAATATTTGCGCCGTTCTCGATGAGACCCCGCCCGAGAATCGTGGAAGGACCGGCGATGACCATTTTGTCGAAGCACCCGGCGGTATAGGTCAAAGTAATAAAAATGCCCTTGCCGACATTGCTGCCCGGACCGAGTCCAAAGACTTGCATCAGACCGAGCGCGACGGCCGCCATGATTACGACGCAAGCGATTCCCGAAGGCACCAGGAAGGTCAATAGGAACGAGGAAAGAATTATTCCGAGCAGAAGCCGGGAATAACTGGCGCCCACTCTTTGGATAATCAAGTAAGCGAGACGGCGAGCCAGCCCGGTTTTTGTGGCCATCATACCGAAAAGGCCAGCGCCAAACAGAAACCACGGGGTTTGATCGGCGAACCCGCTGAACGCGACATCGAACTTGACGACCTTGAGCACCCAAAAGAGATAGCACCCGATTAGGCCGGTGAGCGCGTGAGGAATAGGCTCGGCGATCCAGGCGACGATCATGAAGGCGGCCACCGCGAGAGCGTGCTTCGAAGTAGCTTCAAAATTCAGCGGAGCGAACCAGAGAAATACTGGCACAGCGATCGTGAAGATCCAGCCGATCAGTTTTCGCGTGGAGAGAGTGAACTCCTTCGCTCCGCCAATCTGAGCGGTGGCATGCACCGCCTGGGCCATTAGTATTTCCCTTGGATGGAGGATTCCACTGCCGGATCAAGGGCGCCGCTTGGCGCGCCAACCGGCTCTGGTGAAAGCACACCGCGGCCGTTGGAAGTGGGTTCTGCGAGGATCTTTCCCCATTTTGCTTCCGCGGCGCGGCGGACTTCAGGACTGGATTCCGCGACGGGAGGAAAGTCCTTCATCCACTCGTAGGGTCTGCATGCGTCGATGACCGCGCGAGAGCTGTGGCCGCGCTCTGCCATGGGGATGATGGGATCGAGCGCACCGCTCCAACTGCGGCGGATGATTTCGATATCGGCTTCGGGATTGGATCTGGTGGTCAGCGCCCAGAGAACGTCGTTGGTATTGGTTACGTCGATGTCGTCGTCCACAACAATGGTATAGCGGCCGAGGTAGGCGCCAGCATGGCAGTAAGCGGCAATCATTCCCGCTTGCCGGGCATGGCCGGGATAACGCTGCTTGATGGAGACGATGGTCAAAAGACGGCTCCCGCCAGCCTCGTGACACCAAACGCCGGTTACATCCGGGACGCCGGCCTTCTCGAGTTCCTGCCAAATGAGGGCGGAGCGCATAAAGCAACGCATATAGTTGAATTCACAAGGGGGGCGAGTGGGCGGAGCGCCGAGAATGATGGGATTGTTGCGATGATATAGCCGCTTTACCTTCATGGTCGGCTCGGGGCGCATGTTGCTGGCGTAATAGCCAGTCCACTCGCCGAAGGGACCTTCGTTGTGGTCGTCACCAGGAATCGCTTCGCACTCGATTACGATCTCCGAGGAGGCCGGGATGGGCAACCCGGTGTATTCGCCCTCGATGACCTGCACAGGATGGCCTTGAAGGCCGCCAACCCATTCGTATTCGGAAACACCGTAGGGTACTTCCATACCGCCAGCAAGATAGAGGAGGGGGTCGTGACCGAAAGAAACCGCTAGTTTGCAGGATTGCCCGCGAGCAAAATACTTTTCGCGCATGATGCGGCCCTGTTTGCCCGGCGAAATGAAGAAGCCCAGCTTATCGCGATCATGGATCATTACGCGATACGTGCCCAGGTTGACCCAACCCTCATCGGGGTCGCGGGTAATGTCCACGGAGCCGGTGCCAATGTAACGTCCGCCATCGAGTTCGTGCCACTTGGGAGTGGGAAACTTGTACATATCAATATCTTTGCCCTCGAAGACGTTTTCCATCACCGGCCCATCTTTGACCACTTCGGGCTTGAGGTAGGTGAGGTCGGTGATGTGTTTCTTGATGTCTTTTACGAACTGTAGGCGAGTATAGTTCGTGTCCATGTGCAGCGTCATTGCCAGACGCTTAGTGGTGTTGAGGGTATTCGATAGAACGCGGTAGCCCGGGGGATAGCCTTTAATGTGATCGAAAAGCAGGGCGTGGCTTTGCTCGCCACGGTGATGGCCAAGTTCCGTTATCGCGCCGATCTCGACATCCCAATCGGCGCCATCAATGTTCTTTAGTTCACCGAGCCCCTGGGCTTCTCGAATCCAACCTCGCAAGTCTCTGCTTTGCATGTGCTACTCCTTGTGGTCGCTGCTTACTTTTTGAACGTTCGGTGCGAATAAATCGGGTACGAGGAAACTCAGAATGCCGTTCCGGACGCTGTCTGAAACATAAATTTCTCCGTCCGCTGGATTCAAGGCCAGCCCCACCGGATGCAGGAGTCCGCTAAAAGGGCCGCGAATCATGGCACGGGGCGGAACATCGCCATTATCGGTGATGTTCCAGACGCCCACAAACCCCAGCGTGGGATTGAGCCAGGGATCGTCTGGAACGGACTTCGAGGATTCCTTGAGCGTGACGCCGGAATACAGGTTGACGTGAAGATGGTTCGACGCTGCCAGGAAGATCCTCCCTTTGTAGAATTGCATCTGCCACGGTTCATCGCCAATGCCCGTCTTCGGTCCTGCTATGCGAGCGCGCGGAGCAACATTCCCGTTATCCGTCCGGTTAAACACCAGGATGTCCTCCGAGTTCGCCACCGCCATCAAATTCTGAACCGGATCGACAGCAATCCCCACCAGGTGCCCGAGTTCCGTTTGCGGCCCGGTAATCACCCGCAGAGGTGCAACATCTCCGTTGGCGTCCCAGCGAAATACGTTGATCCGCTTGCCCGTAAGGCTGGCCACCAGAATCTCGCCATGCTCGAGGTCCAGACTCACCGAGTGCGGCGTCACGAGTTTTGTGCACGGCCCTTGGATGACTCGAATGGGCGGTTCGTCACCGTTGGCACTGCCGCGAAAAACCAGAATCGCATCCGCCAGCGCGTTCGGGACCACAATTTCGTCATGCACCGGATCGTAAGCCAAGCCATGAATCGTTCGGCCCAGCTTGGAGCGTTGTCCGGTAATCACTCTTTGTGGCGCCGCGCTTCCATTTGCCAGCCTGGCAAATGCCGCCACACGCGGCTGGCTTACTCAATTGGGGACCAGAATTTCTCCGCGCTTGGTGTCATACGCCAGTGCCATGGGATTTCCGAATCCCGGCGTCGAGGTACCCGCCGGGGCGCTTCGGAGGACGCGCTTTGGGGTTACGTTCCCGTCCGCCCCGCTGTCGAACGCCAGAGCAGAGTGGTCGCCGTAGTTGGAAATCCAAATTTCGCCGTTCTTGGCGTCGACCGCCAGCCCCATGGGCCGGTTGATTCCGGTGCGGTCCCCACGAATGATGCGCACCGGCGCTACGCCTCCGCCGCGCTTGCGGTCAAAGATTAAAATAGAGTTGTCACCATTGTTGGCTACCACAATGGTGTCGTGCACCGGGTCCTCGGCGATGCCCATCGGCCAATCGAGTTGGGTGGAGGGTCCTTCGATAGTGCGCAGCGGGGACTGATCATCTTTCGCATTGGAGGAGAAAACCGCGACAGATGGTGGCCGGAACTCTCCGCTCTCGCTGGCGGTCTCATCCTTTCCAGTCGCAGGAGCGCATCCTCCTCCCGTGTTTTGGACGACCCCACGGAAATTGCCGTGATTGGCGACAGCGATTTCGCCATGCGCATCGTCCCAGTAGATTCCATGAGGATCGGCGAGGCGCGTTTTAGGGCCACGGATGACGCGCACGGGAGCTTCGACGCCCTTCGCTTCGCGGCGATAGAACACCACGGCGTTGAAGATCTCCGCGGTCACGGCGAGTTCATCGCTGGACCGGCCGAGAGCCAAACCCCAGGCCTGATGAGGAACGGATAGTATGCGCGCGGGCTTGGCGTTGCCATTGGCCGCATAGGGCATCACCACGACGGTGTCCTCGATATCGTTATTGGCGGTGTAAATTTCCTGGCGCTGCGGATCGAGGATGACCGCCGCAGCCATGCCTATGTAGGTTTCTGGTCCGATGATATGGCGCATCGGCACGGATTGCGCGCCTTCGGTGGTGCTGCGCGAGCGATCGTAAAGGAGCAAACTTTTGCGATTCGGGTCACTCGCCACAACGACGTTGTTTTCGGAATCGACGGCGATTCCGTTCAGCGCCGGATACGGATCGGCGACCATGCGCGCCGCCGGAATGTCCTGGGGGAAGGGCTTGGATCTGCGCTCGTCGGTGCTGGAACGAGAAAGCGCGGCACAAGACATGGCGACTATGAGGACAATCGCCCAAACAGTGAGCCGTTTTATCTTGTGCCGCGCTCTCATTAAAAGACGAACTTTACACCAAGCTGGATCTGACGCGATGTCGTCAGCGTGGGTTGTTGCAACTGTCCGGCTGATGTTAAGGGAGTTGTGCTGGTGCCGCTGAAAACGCCGGTAGTCTGAGCGCCAAAATTGGTGTGATTCAGAATGTTGAAAGCTTCCGCCCGAAATTGGATCCTGTACTTTTCCTGGGAGAAGGCGATGTTTCTGAATATGGAGAAATCGAAGTCCGCGAAACCCGGACCACGCAAGGTATTGCGGCCCAGATCTCCGAGTTCTCCAAACGCTGGAAGTGAGAAGCAGTTCAGATTGATGTAGTTCGAGAACTGTCCGGGGTTCACAGGATTCGTCGAACAGCCCGGTATGTTATTGAAATTCGGCCTCTGCCCGCCGGCGCTGCTGTTTACGCGGCTGTTTCCGGTGAAGGCAATATCCGAATTCAATTTCGCTGTGAAGGGAACGCCTGTGTGGGCGGTAAAGATGGTTCCGAGTTCCCATCCCTGCAGAATGGCACGAGGTGTGCCGTGAAGGGATTCCGGGACGGGAATATTCCACGTCCCGTTGAGAACGAAGTTGTGAGTGATATTAAAATCGGAGACTCCATTCTGGAGACTCGGGATGAAGGCGTAGGAGGGGCCGGCAGTATTGAGGTACTCGTTGTCGCTGAACGTCGCGGAACCCTGGTCCAGGCTCTTCGACCAGGTATAGGAACCCTGGACGGCGAATCCGTGGCTCATGCGCTTGCTCACGTTCACGAGCAGACCGTTATATTTCGAGTAATCTCTCCACAAGGTGCCGACAATGCGCCCAAAATTGGGGTTAATCCGTTGGATGTTCTTGACCTGCTGTTTGAAATTAGCACCCGGCGGAATCGGGAAAAGGAGATGGCCATCGGGAGCCGTTGTAACCTGAGAAAGAGGAACCTGATCCATGTCCTCAATGCCCAGGGGAACGTGGACGGCATGCGACCCGACATAACCAATGGTCACCGCGGTGTTGGGAGTCAATTGGCGCTGAATCGTGAGGTTCCACTGATCGTTGTAAGCGCGATGCGGATTCGCTTCGATAAAGGCTACACGCGCGGTGTTGGGAGAGAGCAGAGCTAGCCCTTGGGTGGGGAAGTCGGCCGGCGGAGGAGCCTGGGCCGTGCCTTGCAAGAAGAATGGCACACCGTGGGTTCGATTGATGAACAAGTACGGCAAGGGCAGTATGTCGTAGACGCCGAAGGAGGCTCGGACAGAAGTCTTGCCGCTTCCAGTGGGATCCCAGGCCAGGCCTACGCGAGGCGCAAAGTTTCGTTTCGTGGGATTGTTGAAAAACGTTCCGCCGACTCTGGGCGTGGCATCGGTCAGGTTCACCAGAGTGGCGACCTTGCCGTTCTGCTCCGACACCGGCGTAGAGGTTTCATACCGCACACCGTAGTTCAGCGTGAGATTGTGGCGAAGGCGGAAAGAGTCCTGCGCATAGGCTCCAAAAACATCGCTGCGCAAGCCGCGCGCGCCGTTGGTTCCCGGGAAGTCAGAGGTGAAGTCTTGCGGACTATTTGTCAATAGATCTTGGACTGAAGCGTAGTCCCATTCTCCAAGGGGGATATTGGCGGAGTTGAAATTGTCGTCGATCCTGTCGAACAGAAAGCCAAATTGCAGCGTGTGCCGTCCGCGGATAACATTGAGGTCATCCGACGCTTGGTACGAAGTGAAATGAAAGGTATCCGAGCCGGAGGCGCCGAGGCCTCCAGCGGTGCTCAGGTTGCCGGCGGTAAGAAGGCCCACGGGGAGGTTTGGTAGAAATCCAAGGTTCGTGGCCGTATCCAGCGGAGAGATTGCGGAAACATCCTGGGAATCCGCGGCAAACGTGCGGCTGACGCCGATGCGCGCCGTGTTCAGAACGGTTGGAGCGAAGGAATGCTGCAGCGACGCAGTGAAATTATCATGACTGGACGGAGAGCCCAGGAGTTTCGCATTGTAGGAGTCCGGCTGTAATAGCGCGCCGGTATCCCATTGAAAGCTTGACGAAAACCGCGTTGACTCCGAGAAATTGTGGTCAAACTTTCCCACCGTATAGTATTCATGCCCCGTTTCTGCTCCCGCGAAGTTAAAGAAGGCCGTACCATCGCCGTTATCCACTCCATTAGCGACCGGGAAAAGAGCCAGAAAAGGCTGAATACTCGCAGCGATGGGAACGGTGATGTTGCCCGGGCCCTTGGGATTGGGAACAATCCCATTATTGCGAGCTGCGTTGGAAAGCGTGAGCGTGCTTTCTGAGATGCTGCGATCCTGGTTTAGACCCTCAAAGCTCCCGAAGAAGAAGGTCTTGTCTTTCTGAATGGGTCCTCCTAGAGAGCCACCGTACTGATAGCGGTGAAATGGCGGCACGCCAGCCGACGCTGGTTGGTCGAAGTAGTTTCGAGTGTCCAACGCGCTGTTGCGGAAGAATCCGAAAGCGTCGCCGTGGATTTGGTTCGTACCCGACTTGAAGATAGCGTTAACTACGCCACCCGAGGTAATGCCATATTGCGCCCCGTAATCGCTGGTCAGGACCGCAAATTCGCGCACCGCGTCCACGCCCAGGTTGACGTTCAATCCGCTTCCCGGGCTGCCATTCGCGTAGTCGTTTACGATTAGGCCATCGACTTGATAGAGGTTTTCGGTGGGCCGATTTCCCGAAATGTAAAGGTTTTCGCCGTTGCCGCGGGCCGCGCGTGAGTTCGTGGAGTTCGCGCTGGACTGTTGCTCCAGCCCGCCAATCACCCCAACTTGCAGAGTTGCCAATTGCAGCCAGTCGCGGCCGTTCAGCGGAAGTTCACGGATGGCAGTCTCGCCCACCACGCCGCTTATCGTGGAGCTGGTCGTGTCCACCTGTGGCGTGTCGTCGCTAACCACCACTCTTTCCACGACATCGCCGACCACGAGAGAGAAATTCACGCTGATGGAGGCGCCCACAGTTAAGTTGATTCCCTGCCTTAATTGCGTCTTGAAACCGCTGAGGCTGGCCTGAATCTCGTACGCTCCTGCCGGCAAGCTGAGAACTTCATAGTTCCCGTTGCCGTCGGTGGCCACGGTTCGCGTAGCTCTTGTTTCGATGCTCCTTACCGAAACATTGACGCCCGGCACTCCCGCGCCGCTGGCGTCCTGAACGGTACCTAGTATCGTCCCATTCGTTGTCTGCGCCCAGACGTACGCTGCTGGAACGACTTGCAGTAAGAACAGGAACGCGGACAAGCTAAGAACGACTCGAACACCAACACTCCAAGGCTTCATAGTATTGCCTCCCACCCCATCGAAGATGACTACCCCTTACCCCTTACCCCTTACCCCTTACCGTCGACTCCGCGCCCATCGAGGAGCTGGCAGCCGCCGGTTTCCCCACTCCGCTGAAAAATGCGATTGCTGCTCGAGAAACCACAACATGCATCTTCCGGCCCGATCCGATTCTTGACGCTATTGAGTAATACCCGGCCACACTGAAATTAATTCACCTTTGCGTGAAAAAATTCCGGCACGGAAAAACTAAACATTCCGTTCCGGACGCTATCGATGGTGTAGATTTCCCGCCCCCTCGGGTTCACGGCCACGCCCGCGGGCCAGACGAGTCCGCTAGCTGGTCCTTTGATGACCGCGCCTGGCGGAACATCACCGTTATCGGTAATGTCCCAGACTCCAATGAATCCCAGCTCTTGGGAATTCCAAGGTGACGGGGACGTGTCTTCGAATCGGTACGACTCGGTGTTGTTTTTTACCGCAACGAAGATTTTTCCTCGATCGGAGTCCACTTCGACCTGCCGGATGCGCACGATGCCGGTCTTGGGGCCGGCGATGATGGCCTTCGGTGCGATATCACCCTCGTCGGTTCTGTTGAAAACGAACAAACCCGTGGTTCCTTTCCGGCTGTAGCTCGAAACCACGATCAAATTTCGCGCTGGATCAACGGCGACTCCGCGAACCTCGTCCAACCCGGTCTTCGGTCCGCGAATAATGCGGAGAGGCTCAGCGTCACCTTGGGCATCCCTTCGAAAGACGAGGATGTCTTTGCCGCCGTCTTCGCCAACAATGATTTCTCCGTGCGGCACATCCACGGTCACGGTTTCCGGACGAAGGATTTGTGTGTGCGGCCCCTGAATCATTCGAATAGGACTTTCTTCCCCTTTCGCATCGCCGCGAAACACCAAGACAGCTCCCGCAAGATGCACGGGCACTATCATTTCGTCGTGCACAGCATCGTAGGCGATGCCATGCATCGTCCGGCTCAAATGCGTTCCTTGTCCTTCAATTACTCTCACCGGGCTCATGTTTCCGTTTGCCAGCCTGGCAAACACCAGAATTCTGGGTACGCTTACTCAATTGGGAACGAGAATCTGATCGCGTTTGGAATCGTAGGCGACCGCGCCGGGGTTCCCGAATCCCACCGCCGGAGTGCCGGCAGGCGCGTTGCGCACCAGACGCTTCGGCGCAACATTTCCTTGCGCTGTTCGCGAGAACACGGCAGCGGTGTGTTCGCGGTAATTTGTCGCCCAGATTTCGTCGTTCTTGGTGTCGATGCTCACACCCATTGGACCCGAGAGCGCCGTGCGGTTTCCCCGAATCATCCTCACGGGCACAACGTCGCCTTGGTCCGTCCGATGAAAAATCAGAATGGCATCGTTGCCGTAACTCGCGACAGCGATCTCGTCGTGGACGGTGTCCAGGCTCACGCCCATCGGCCAGTTGAGCTCGGTGCGCTCTCCCTGAATCTTGCGCAGGGGAGCCTCATCCTTATTCGCTTCGACTGCGTAGGTGGTTATCGAAGGCAGGTCGAAGCGGCCACCCTTGACTTCTCCTTGCAACGATTCCGCGCGGGTCAGCGGCGCCCAGTTGCCGTGGTTGGCCACCGAAATTTCGCCATGCTTCTCGTCAAAAATAATTCCGTGCGGATCTTCCAGGCCGGTCTGCGGCCCGTGAAGAACTCGCAGAGGCGCATCTCCGAGCGTGGCGTCGCGCCGGTAAACGACGACGGTGTTGGCGTGCTCGACGCTGATTGCAACTTCGTCCCGCTGCCGGTTCAACGCCACGCCCCACGAGCCATGAGGGACGAACAGGATGCGCTTCGGTCTTACGTTTCCTTCGGCGTCGTAGGGGAAAATTTCCATCCGATCGCCGATATCATTATTTACTGCAAAAATTTCGTGGTTCCCGGGGTCCAGCGCAACACCAGCCACGAACATCATTCCGGTGGCCGGCCCACGAACTTGCGTAAGAGGCTCGACCACAACCGGGGCGCCGTTCCCAGCCATCCGGTCATAAAATAAGAGACCGCCTCGGTTCGAATCGCTCATCAACACCCGGTTACTGTCAGGGTCCACGGCAACACTGTGCAGGCTGGGGTAAGGGTCCGCGACGGAACGTACAGGAACGATGTCGCCACCAGCTACACCTTCAAGGTCGGAAGCCTCCACCGTCCACGGCGTCGGAAGAATGCCCGAAGAACAGACCTCAACAGATTCACCTGTCGGTCGAACGCGCCGAGGCTGTTTGTCCATTAGGGGGAGCCATGCGGCCAAAGCGCCGACGAAGCCTAAAAGAATGACAAACGATGCGCCCCATCTAGCCAGGAGTCGCCCGTGTTCAGTAGGTCGTTGCATTCAATGCCTTTATTTCCACTGGCTATGCGGAAATCCCAAGCTTCTGGCAAGCACGGAACAGGAGCAGGCATCAAAAGACGGTTTGCGCGCGTAGAGCGAACAAAACATCTTGATGGCCTATGCAATGTGGGCGCTTGCCCAGCTTGGCTTAATATCAGACCATTTGGGTGACTGTCAAGAAAAATTTGCATCTGGACAATTAGAATTCTGGATTTTTAATCCCTTGGCCAAACTGGGCAAGTAATCCTTGAAATAGGTAAGCTCTGCGGCTGGTTCAAGAATCCAAGGGCTTCTTTTGCGATTGGATGGAGATGCTGCCGGGCTCATTCTCCTCCGGAGGTTGCCGCTCCCGTTGCTGCAGGCCATCTTAATATTCGGGCCGTTCGTGGGGATTAGTCGCGTGTTTAGAAGAAAGCAAGTTGAAAACCGCACTGCCGCGATTGGATCCGATTTGATTAAGCGACCGAAATTCGGAGCTCTCTCCTCGTAGCTCCACGGTGAACGAATGGAAGACCTTGAAAAATGAACGGGGCCCGGGGAATTTCTCTCGCATGGGCGCTCGCTCGGAAAGGCCCTTGGGTGACCAGCTTCTGATCCGACATCAAAAACATTTGGTCTAACGTAATACCTTATGATATATTTCCCTTGCGAATTTTTATCGCCTGGCTTGGAGTCGCATGGCACGCCCCACCTTAGACGCGCAATTTAGCATCACGGGAGTAGCCCGGCCGCGCATCCACGAAGCGGTGGCCGACCAAATACGGCAAGCTATCTTTAGCGGTCTGCTCACCACCGGTCATAAACTGCCGCCCGAACGTGAAATGGCGGAACGTTTTCAGACCAGTCGTGTGGCTCTACGTGAAGCGCTGCGAGCACTCGAAAAAGAGGGAATGATCACCATCAAGCGCGGTTCCGGCGGCGGCGCGTTTGTGGCTGACTTCGATAACGCGCTGCGCGCCCTGCTGGATTCGCTCAGCACCGTCGTGAAGTTAGGCCAGGCGAAGAGCGCCCACTTGACCGAGGTGCGCGCGATTCTGGAGCCGGAAATCACAAGACTCGCCACCTTGCGCGCCACTCCTGAGAACCTTAAGGCTATCGAGGCCGTGGTGCTCGCTCAGGAAGAGGAATTGCGATCCGGTGAGCTAAGCCGAAAGCTCGATATGGAGTTTCATCGCCGCGTGGCCGAGGCCGCGAAAAATCCGGTCCTTAACATCGTAGTGAATGCTGTCAATGAATCAATTCGCGATGCGATTTTCCGCTCGAAGCGCAGCACGGAGATGCGTGGCCGCGTGGTGGGATACCATCGCAAGATTTTAGAAGCATTGCAGAGCGGCGACGCGGCGCGCGCGCGAGCGGTGATGTCCGAGCACGTCGTGGATGTTCAATGCCATATCGAGACAGCGGATCATGACTAAACTTATCCCCCGATTGTCGCAGGAAAAACTGCATCCCGAGTTGGAAGCCTTCTTGCGTCCGAGGATAGAACGACTGGGCTACCTGGGAGAGTTTTTTCAGTGCACGGCTCATCAGCCCGAGGCCTTGCTATCCTTCTTGGAATTCACTGACCATTTGAAGCACGCCCTGCCCAATAATTTGACGGAAGTGGTATCGCTCTCGGTCGCCCAATTGATGAACAACAGCTACGAGCGCGTACAACATGAACGCCTGTCTCTGAAACTTGGATTCGGTGAAAAATGGGTGCGGGAAGTTCTGAGCCTTTCCACCGATGGGCAGGGCGTCCTGTCCGAGCAGGAAGTTGTGGTGCAGCGGCTAGTGGTGGCGGTAATCAACCGCAAGGGACACGACACAACGCGAGAGCTGGAAGCGGTCATTCAATCGATCGGCCCGGCCAAGACCATCGCCGTACTGATGCTCATCGGGCGGTACATGTCGCATGCCATGATCGTGAACTCCTTGAACCTGGATGCGCCGGTACCATCGCCGCTGGAGATCAAGCCGTGACAGCACCGCACGAGTCCGCAGTTTGGATCTCCGAATCCGACGTGGTTTCCATGATGGATATCGGAGAAGCCATTGCGGCTCTTGAGACCGGACTTCTTGCCGAGACGCGCGGCGACGCGCAGAATATGGTCAAAACGCACGTGGAGTGGGGCGATGGCGCGACTCTGCATGCCATCGGCGCCGTTTTTCCCCGAGCGGGATATGCGGGAACGAAGACTTGGCCGCACACGAAGAATGGCGCTACGCCACTCCTCATCTTATTCGACAGCAATAGCGGCGCGCTGAAAGCCATCGTGGAGGCTTTTGCCCTGGGGCAGATGCGCACGGCCGCAGCCTCCGGCGTGGCGACGCGCTGGCTGGCCTCCGCCGAAGCTCAGGAGTTCGCGGTAATCGGAACCGGCAAACAAGCGATCGCGCAGGTTGCCGCCGTCCTGGCGGTGCGCCCGATTCGCCGCATTCGTGTTTTTAGCCCGAATGCGGAGCGTCGGAATCAATTTGTAGCTCTCGTAAGGGAGGAATTCGCCGTCGAAGTTGTTGAGTCTCCGAGCGTGCGCGAAGCGGTGCAAGGCGCATCCATCATTACGCTAATCACGCGCGCCACGGAGCCAATCCTGAGCGCCGATATGGTGGATCGTGGTGCGCACGTCAACTCCCTGGGCGCCATCGTGCCCAGCCGCGCGGAAGTTTCCGGCGATGTGCTCGCTCGTTCCACCCAGATCGTCACGGATAGCATTCCTCAAGCACAGAAACTCTCCCGCGAACTCATGGAGTTCTTCGGCCCTGGCACCGCGAATTGGGGCCCGGTCCGCTCCCTCTCCAGCGTCGTTGCGAGCCGCAGTGCGCGCGCAGCCAGCGATGACCTGACACTTTTCAAGGCCCTCGGCGTGGGAGTTTCCGACCTCTCGCTCGGCATTGCCCTCTACAACAGGGCTCTGGCATTGGGACTGGGTTACAGGATTCCACATCCGCAAAGAGTTTCACCACGCTTGCGGACCACGGAACTGGCTAAGTCTCTCCAAGGAGGATGACACATGGAATCGAAAGAATTTTACTTTGCGGATCGCACAGGAGTGACGGAGAACAAAATCGAACTCATTCCTCCCGTCGTGATTCCGAAAGAAGCGATCGATGCGGAGATCGAGCGGCTTGCGAGTTTGCCCGTGCCGGCAAACGGACGTCGCGAATCTCGCGTAGTGAATCCGTTGACGGGCGTGGGTGACGGTTTGGCTCCCGGCATCGAGGTCTCCATCTCGGTGTTGAAGCCGGGCGAGCGCACCCTGCCGATCCGCCACAATTCCTCTCTGGTGAATTTCTGCATCCGTGGCGGCGGGCAGACCCAGGCGGATGGCAAGACGATCCGCTATTCGCAGTACGATGTTTGGACCACTCCCCCCTGGGTCGTTTACGAACACGCCAACGACACCAACGAACTGCAAGTGCGCTTGACCTACAGCAACGCCCCGCTGCTGCAGAAAATGAGGGTGCACATCGTCGACGAGAATCCGCTGGCCGTATCCGCAAAAACGAAGAAGTTCAAGGACGAACACGCCAGCGCGCAAAGCCCGTTCGGAACTTTCCCCATCTCGGAGGACGGCGCGCAGCTGATGCCTTACGAAAAACTGATCAGCCCGGATGTCGTGAAACATAACCCGCTGCATTTTCCGTGGGGCAGGGTGCAACAAGAATTGAATAAGCTGGCCGCGCTTGGAAAAACTTACCTCGGCCGCCGTTTGTACCTGCTCTACAACCCGAGCACGGGCCACACCAACGGCACGACGAGCAATTTCTTCGCCGCCATCACCATCCGGCCGAAGAATATCGTCGACCGGCCACACCGTCACGTCGGCGCCGCCGTCAATTATTACTTCGCGGGTAAAGGCTTCAGCATCGTCGAAGGCAAGCGCTATCCCTGGAAAGCCGGAGATTTGATGTTTTCCGCGCCCGGATGGGCGGTTCACAATCACGCCTCCCTCGACGAAGACGTTTACGAACTGACCATTCAAGACAGCCCGCTCAATATCTGGATGGGCTCGCTGCTCTGGCAGGAAAGCCTGGACCAACCCATCGAATCGCTAGGGGCGAACGAAGGGTTTTCCACCAACCGCGCAGCCTAAGAAACCTCTATCTCTGGGCGAAGTGGGCTCTGCCAGCGCACTTCGCCGGGAAAGCGATCTCATTTATGATTTCCTTGCGTAAGACATTCCTGTGCGGCTCCTATCCCCCGTTACTTACGCCGTTCCGCGACGGCAAAGTCGATTTTAAGAAGTTTGCAGAATTGGCGGACCGCCAGGTGCGGGAAGGTTCGCATGGCGTCCTCGTCTGTGGCACGACCGGGGAGCCCAGCAGCCTCACGCCCGATGAACGAACCGAGCTCGTGAAGGTTGCCGTTGAAGTGGTTGCCAAGCGCGTTCCCGTTGTGGCAGCCACGGGTTCGCAATCCTTCGCCGAGACCGTCGAGATCACCGCACGAGCGGAGAAGGCCGGCGCCGATGCCTTGCTGGTGGTCACGCCGTATTACATCAAGCCCTCGCAACGCGGATTGGTGGAATATTTTGTTTCCGTCGGCCAGCGCACCGAACTGCCGCTGATGATTTACCACATTCCCGGGCGCGCCGCCGTCTCCGTGAAAGCCTCGACGGTGGCACGCATCGCCGAGCGAACCCCAAACCTGGTAGGCATCAAACACGCGACCAACGACCTTGAATTGGTGACCGAATTATTGATGGAGCTGGGATCCGAGTTTCGCGTCTTCTGCGGCCTGGAAGCGCTTAGTCTTCCCATGCTGGTGGTGGGCGCGAGCGGATTGATGAGTGCCGTCAGCAACTTGGCTCCGGCCCGCGTCGCCGCGCTTTATGAAGCCGTGGAGCAAGGCAATCTTGCAGCGGCCCGCCAACTGCATTCCGAGTTGTTCGAGTTGAATCAATCCATCTTTCTCGACACCAATCCCGTGCCTCTCAAATATATGATGAGCCGGCTTGGTCTTCTTGATTCTCCGGAATTGCGCCTCCCGCTGGTCCCGCTCGAGGGTGAGCACGCCAAAATCCTTGATCCGATATTGGTTCGCGCGGGGCTGCTGCAGGTCGCATCACGGGCGAGTTAGGCTTTTTGGGGGGCAACAGTTCGGGCAAGATTCGGTCTGGGCTGTCCGGCAACTCGCTCACACATGAGGAGATGGGTTGCATCGCCGTGTTTGAGGCAAGGAGCCATCTTCGGTGAACAAGATCGCGCGTCTTTTCTCGTTTGCATCTGTCGTAGTCTTAGTCACTGGCGCATTTGTTCTCATCGCGCTCCCCTCAAAACAAATTTTGCGCCACGCCGATCCTGGAGTTCCCGCCGTCATGCTGGCTAGCTTTCAGCCTGAGGAGATGTGCTTGGCGCCGAATTCTGAGCGGCCAGAGCCGTACCAGGAAACGCCGGCATCCCTCGGTGGAGAGCTTCCCCCTATTCGCCTTGTGGCTGATCCTTACCCCACCTTCAACGGTATTGCCCTGGACACGGCAAATAACCGGATCGCCATGAGCGATGAGAATCGCAAAAGCGTAATCGTCTATGATCGCGCAAGTGGGAACTCCTCCTCCGTCATCACCGATCCTCTCTATCAAGTCATCGGTCCTGATTCCCAGATTGGCTACATTGCTGGTATTACTTTCGATCCTGCACACCGGGAAATCTATGCCGTCAACAACGACCTCGACGACCGCATCGTAGTGTTCGACGATAACGCCAACGGCGACGTCAAGCCCAAGCGCCGATTGTTTGTGCCTCATCAGGCTTGGGGCATTTCCGTGAATCCCGTCGCGGATCAGTTCGCCATTTCCGTGCAGCAGTTGAGCATGGTGGCCATTTACCGCCGCGAAGCTGCGGGGTTGGAAGCCCCGGTGCGCATCATCGAGGGTCCGAGCACGGGCCTGGCGGACCCCCACGGTGTGCACTGGGACGCCGCTCATCACGAAATTGTCGTAGCCAACCATGGAAATTCTTCAGTCATTGCTTCGTACTCCGCTTACGACGCCGGCGTTTCGAGCAGCGCGTTGTCGGCGGGCGGCCATTTTTTGCCACCTTCTCTCACCGTGTTTGAGGACTCCGCGAAGGCGGATGCAAAACCCCTGCGCACCATTCAAGGTGAGCACACTCAGTTGAACTGGCCGATGGGGATCGACGTCGACCTCAGCCACGAAGAGATTGCTGTCGCCAATAATGGCGACAACTCTGTGCTCGTATTTAGCCGCTCAGCACAGGGCGACGCCGCACCCGTAAGAGTCATTCGCGGCTCTCGCACGGGAATCGTCAGTCCCATGGGCGTCGCCATCGACGCCAAGAACGATGAAATCTGGGTCGCCAATTATGGCGACCACACCGCCGCGGTTTTTTCGCGGACGGCCACCGGCAACGCTCTTCCCAAGCGTATTGTTCGCAACGCGCCTGCCGGTACGCCCACGGGCGGCTTCGGTAACCCGTACGCCGTCGCTTATGATTCCAAACGCGATCAACTCTTGGTGCCCAATTGAGTGAGCCAGCCGCGCATTGCGGCGTTTGCCAGGTTGGCAAACGGAAATTCCAATCCGGTGCGGATCATTGAGGGGCAATCCACGCATTTGAGCAGGACCATGCACGGCTTGGCTTACGACGCCACGCATGACGAGGTAGTCGTGCCGGTCGCGCTGGGCGCAGCCGTGTTGACGTTCCGCGGCGGCGCCACCGGCGCCGAAGCTCCCATCCGCTCGGTCCAAGGACCCAAAACGAAACTTGTCCGTCCTCACACCCTTACCGTGGACGAGAAAAACAATGAGATCATTGTGGCGGACACCAGCAGCCGCAGCCTTCTTGTATTCGATCGAGACGCCAACGGCGACGTGTTGCCCAAGCGCATCATCGCGGGACCGAAAACCGGATTGCTCTTCATTGTCGGTGTCGCTGTCGATTCGGTTCACGATCGCATTGTTGCCGCCAGTGCTTCGAGCGTTCGCGGCGGCACCACCGGCTTGTTCATCTTCAACCGCACCGACAACGGCGATGTTCCTCCGCAGGGCGTGATTGCGGGACCGCACACGGGAATTGTGCGGCCATGGCAACTGGCGATCGACTCCTCGCTCGGAAGAGTTTTCGTCGCAGCCATCAACAACGAGAACCACCCGCCTTATGCTTTGGAAATGCCCAGGAAAGATTTGCCTCCGGACACCGATTTGCCTTCCCCTTGGAAGACCGGGGAGCCCGGATTTGTAGGAATGTGGGACATCAGCGACAACGGCGACGTTCCCCCGCGGGGCATCATCAAAGGCCCAGACAGCTACCTTGTTCATCCCGCTGGCGTGGCCATCAACCCCAAGTCCGGCGAAGTATTCGTTACCGACGGCGTGCGCAATGGCATGTTCACGTTTCTGGCTCCCAGCTTTTTTTCCAAGGAAGCCAAGACCGACACGGGCGCCGTCCCCCATCCGGACAGGAGCGGACACTAATGGCTTTACCAAGTCAGCCATCAGCGCAGTCCGACAGACCGTTCGCCAAACGTCTGAGCTTGAGGATTTCTGGCCTGGGTTTGGCCGGTCTGCTCGGCTCCGGCATACCTGCAGGTGCACAAGAACACGTCCCGCCCCGCACGGACCCGCCGCTTATCTTAACGGGAACCATTGCCCTCCCGAACGTAGAGGGCCGCATGGACCATTTTGCGCTCGACCCTGGCGGCCGCGTCTTCATTTGCGTGATTGGCAACGATACCGTTGAAGTTCTCGAAACGGTCACCGAAAAGCGCGTTCATACCATCACTGGAGTGCCCCACCCTCAGGGCGTCGTGTACATCCCTGAATTCAAGAAACTCTTTGTAGGGAGCCGTGACGGGAAACTTTACGTCTTTGATGGAACCTCGTTTGACCTGCTCACGTCCATTGACTTTCATGACGACGTCGATAATTTACGATACGACGAAGCCGCCAAACGTGTTTACGCCGCTCATGGTGACGGAGAGTCGGCGGGCATCGCCGTGATTGACGCCGCCACGAATCAGCGTCTGGCGGATGAATTCGCATTGGGGGCGCACCCGGAGTCTTTCCAGCTCGAGACGTCTGGGCCGAACATTTTCGCGAACTTGCCGGACTTGAAACAGATCGCGGTGATCAATCGCGCCACCCATGCCATCACCAGATGGTCTCTGGTCAAAATGGAGGGGAATTTTCCCATGGCCCTCGACGAGGCCGATCACAGGTTGTTTGTTGGGACTCGCACACCGCCACGGCTCCTGGTGCTGGATACCGCCTCGGGCCGCGTGGTCGCTGCGATTCGTTCCTCCGCCGACATGGATGACCTTTATTACGATTCGGTTTTTAAGCGCGTGTACGTCCCGGGAGGACAAGGATTTATCAGCGTTTTCGAACAAAGCGATGCCGATCACTATCCGCTGTTGGCCGAGATTCCATCAGCGGTAGGCGCGCGTACCGCGGGCTATGCCGCCAAGATCGGCAAGAAAGGCCGCGACCGTTTCTATCTCGCTGTTCCGGCCCGGCCAGGTCACAACAGCGCGGAGGTTTGGATTTACCAGGCCCAGGAGTAAGACACCTGTCTCGTAGTGTTAGCGATCGGTGTTTTCTTTTGGTGAGGTGTTCGCTTCGTTTTGATAAAGGCGCAGTGCAATTCACAATGTGAAGACCATTCAACTTGCAAGAGAGGGGCAGAATGAAAACATCACGAGAGTCCATGGTTCCCAAGTACGAATACCGTGAAGGAGTCAAAAGCACGCAATGGCGCCGTTCCTCCGGCATTCCGGCGAGCTTGGGTTGCATTTTCGTCCTGGCCGCATTCTCGCTGGCTGGGCTTGCGCGTTCTGCGTCCCCCAGCCAGGCGAATCCATCGCCCGCCCGAGGCCAATCCTCCGAAGCTCCCAAGTCCCACGGCGCGGACGACCTTTCGGGCAAGACTCCTGATGAGTTGGCTGCCTATCTCTTCGAACATCATGGCTGCAACAGTTGTCATACCCTGGGCCAAGGCGGAAAGCTCGGCTTCACCGATCGCGGCAAAGAGGTCGGCAAGAACTTCGAGGGCTGTATCTCCCTGCTCACTTCCATGAATGTCATCGCCCAGACGAAAGCGGCCAATCGCACCGCGGAAGAAAAACAGAAAGCCGCCCGCTTCAAAGAGTTCGGTTGCACCACGTGCCATCAAATCGTTCCCGGAAAGCTCGGACTCACGGAATACGGCAAGAAGCTGAAATCGATGCACATGGCTTGCACCGACGTGGAGAAAATCCTCGCCAAGTAACGCGTTGCCAACTCGGCTCCGCGTAAGGGACAAATCCATGAGCTACAAACAACTCTTCCCCAGGCTCGTAAATCCTCTCGTTCCACTTCTGGTGTTCTCCGCGTTGGCCTGCGCCCAACAAACCGCCATGCCGCCCAAAAGCGAGGACCGTCCGCTCAAAGACCGCATCGCCACCATGGAGCGTGCCGAGCGCGATGAGTGGCAAAAGCCCGATGAGGTCGTCAAAGCTCTGGATTTGAAGAACCGCGATGTCGTAGCCGACATCGGCGCCGGTACCGGTTATTTCAGCCGCCGCCTGGCTCGCGCCGTGGCGCCCGACGGCAAAGTCTATGCCGTGGACGTCGCCGCCGATATCCTCGCCTATCTTCAGGAGCGGGCCGACCGCGAGAGTATTCACAATATCGTGACGATCGTTTCCCGGCCCGACGATCCGCTGCTGCCGGCGAATTCGCTCGATTTGGCCTTCTTCTGCGACACCACGCACCACATCGAGCACCGCGTTAATTTTTATCGCAAGCTTTTTCCCGCGTTTAAACCCCATGGCCGCCTGGCCATCATCGACTATCCTCCGGACAGTCCACGCTCCCCTCATAGACCAGAGCAAATGGTGCCACGCTCGCAGGTCATCAGCGAGGCGGAGCAGGCCGGGTTTAAATTTGTCAGGGACTTCCAGTTTCTTCCGTACCACTACTTCCTGATCTTTGAGAAACAATAAGACCGCTTCCGGGCGGCGACTCGATTCGTAGACGATGGAAAGGTAAGCCTATGACCGCTCACCAATCAATCAAAGTAAACGGCAAAGTTCATCCTATCGACGGGGATCCCCAATGCCCCCTTCTCTACGTCCTTCGAGACACTCTCGCCCTCAACAATCCCCGGTTCGGCTGCGGGCTGGGGCAATGCGGCGCTTGCACCGTGCTCGTCGATAACCGCGCCGTCCGCTCCTGTCTCTACCCGGTTGCCAGCGCGCTTGGCAAGGAAATCGTGACCCTCGAAGGTTTGGGCACACCCGAGCGTCCTGATCCGATTCAACAAGCCTTCATCGATGAGCAGGCACCGCAATGCGGATATTGTCTGAACGGCTGGATCATGACCAGCAAAGCCCTGCTGCACAAGAATCCACATCCCACTGACACGGAAATAACCAGCGCGCTGGCCGGTTTAGTTTGCCGTTGCGGCGGCCACGCGCGCATGCTTCGCGCTATTCGCCGGGCAGCGGGAAGGAGCGACGGATAAGAATGGCTCCGCAAAATCCCCGTTCGAGGCGACAGTTCGTAAAGGATGCCGGCGGCTTGCTGCTTGGCTTTAGTTTCGGCAATCCAGCTGTTCTTCCGGGCATTTTTCGAACATCTTCTTCACTAGGAGCGCTCCACACACCGGCCGCCGCCAAGCTGGATTCCTGGCTGCGCATCGATCGAGATGGGACTATCCGTGTCTTCACCGGAAAGACCGACATCGGCATGGGTGTTCAAACGGCTCTCATGCAAATTGTGGCGGAAGAACTGGAAGTCTCTCCCGAAAACGTTTCCTTCGTCATGGGCGACACCTCAACAACCGTGGATCAAGGCGGCGTGGGTGGCAGAACGTGAGTCATGCTGGGCTCCAAGCCCCTCCGCAATGCCGCCGCCACCGCCCGGTTCTTGCTTCTTCGTCTCGCTTCTCGCCGGCTCGGCGTGCCCGCCGAACAACTCCACGTAAAAAACGGCGTAATCAGCTTCCAGGATGACGCTACGAGGAGTGTTTCTTACGGCACTCTCGTCGTGGAAAGCGAACTACACGACGACCTTACCGTTTCCGGCCAAGGGTTCGCACTCAACGTCGAAGGGCTCGGAAAACCCAAGGATCCCGCCAGTTATACGATTGTCGGACAGTCTCTTGCTCGCGTGGATATCCCACCAAAAGTGCAAGGCCGATTCCACTACGTCACGGAAGTTCGTGTCCCGGGCCTGCTGCACGCGAGAGTAGTGAGGCCGCCCGGCGTCGGAGCGAGTTTGGTCCGTGTCGATGAAAGTTCAATAAAGGATATTCCCGGTGTCACTAGGATTGTAGTGCGCGGCAATTTCGTCGGAGTTGTCGCTGAAACGGAGTGGGCCGCCGTTCGCGCGGCCGAAACCCTGAAAATCACCTGGACAACGCCTGCCGCCGCCTTCCCTGCCCAGCAGGATCTGTATCAACACATGCGCGGGATTCCCACTAAAGCCAGCAAGGCTGGCGTAAATCGCGGGGACGCCCCAGCGGCGCTTCACCTTGCTAGAAAGCTCGTTACAGCCACTTACGAGTGGCCGTTCCAGTCTCACGCCACTATGGGCCCCGGCTGCGCCGTGGCGGACGTTCATGCCGGAGGCGTCACCACCATCTGGTCGGGCTGCCAGAAGCCGCACGCCTTGCGTAAAGGCATCGCCGATTTGCTCCAACTCCCCGTGGAGGCTGTAAATGTGAACTGGGTGGAAGATGCCGGTTCCTACGGTCGCCCCGGGTTCGAGGATGCGGCCGCGGACGCCGCCGTACTCTCGCAAGCCGTTGGCAAACCCGTGCGCGTGCAGTGGACCCGTTCGGACATGAGCGGCTGGGGTTCCAAGGGACCAGCAGTGACCTGTGATCTTCGCGCTGGCCTCGACGAACGGGGCCAAGTCATGGCCTTCGACTTCACCTCGCGCGCCTTTTCTGGAGGCGAGACCTTTTATCATCCCGATAGCGCCGGCAACTTTCTCGCCGCCCAACTGATGGGCGTCGCCAACACTACCGGCAAGGACGAGTTTGCCGAATTCGGCGAACACTCCGCCTCGTACAATTTCCCAAACATCCATGCCATCGCCCACGTAGTTCCCGCTCTGTATCCCTCCGCTTCCCCGCTGCGCACCACCCATCTGCGCGATCCGGAAGGCCCCGCCGTGACTTTTGCCGTGGAATCCTTTCTCGACGAAGTCGCCGCCGCAGCCCAAGTCGATCCCATCGACTTCCGGCTCGCCTATCTCGATGATCCCAGAGCCAAGGCCGCCCTGGCCGCCGTTGCACGACGCGTCGGATGGGATCGCCGCCCCTCCCCAAAAACCATCTCCGGAACTGCGGACACCGTCACCGGACGGGGCATTGCCTTCGGCACGCGCCGCGGAACCTATGTAGCTACTATTGCGAAAGTAGAAGTAAATCGCCGAACCGGAGCAGTTCGCGTCCAACGACTGGTTTGTGCTCACGATTGCGGCCTCATTGTTAATCCTGATGGCCTTCGCGGCACCATCGAAGCGAATCTGATCCAATCCATGAGTCGCAGCTTAAGCGAAGAGGTTCTCTTTAACGCCAGTAACGTCACCAGCGTCGATTGGCAAACCTACCCCGTCGCCAGGTCACTCGACATTCCGCGGCAACTCGAAATCGTGCTTCTCAATCATCCCGAGCTTCCGCCTTCCGGTGCAGGCGAGCCGTCCAGCCGCCCAACCGCCGCCGCCATCGCCAACGCCATTTTTGACGCCACCGGCGCTCGCGTGCGTCAAGCCCCCCTAACCGCGTCGAGAATCAAGTCAGCGCTCGCGAGCATGTTAGTCGAAGATTCGTCTCTTCATGACGAACTGTTTTATTAGAAGGCCATTCGGCCATTAGCCATTACCCCCCAGCAGCGGGTTCCGGCTTCGCGACGGCGCTACTTGACGCAGTTTTCCACCAACTCGAGCAGTTCCCTTTCCGAGCAGGCTTCGACTCTATGGAAATTCATAGGGACCGCTGACGCGCCCGGAAGCGCTCTATTTTCTTCTGCCCGTCCTCCAAATGTCCTTTGGACTAATGTACATATCGCTGCGTCGTGCTCAGGTCCGCATGCCCCATCAGTTTCGCCACGCTAAACACTTCGATGCCGGCCTCGATGGCCCGCGTTCCGTAGGTATGACGAAGATCGTAGAGGCGGAATGGCGGCTCGATTCCGCTCTTCCCCAACGCCCTTTGTTGAGCTGGGTCGAATCACGACGACGTCGTGGGACCTCAGACTCATGGCTCTATTCGCTATTCGCGAATAGCGAATGACTTCTTAGGGAGGGGGAATATGCGAGGTTACGCATAACTATTTGATTTCTCGAATCTCTGGCGTAGCAAAGGCATTCTCAAAACCGATGGAGATTGACGAACCCTTCCGAACATTGTTCACGAGCGCCGGTCTGAAACAAACGATGCATGTTCCGACTTTATGCCGAACGCTCGGATAAACGACCCCAGCTGATCCGCCCTCTAGAAGCTCTGCGGCCAAATGTTGTGATGCGCTGTAGCTGTTTGCGTCCAAACAATTTTCAAAGCGTGTGTCGTTGCGGATGTCGTGAAACTTGCCGCGAAAATCGGCGAGAAAATCCACGTAAGTAAAAGTCTCCCTTTCTTGCCAGCGGATCTCCTGGAGCTCCTTGCTTTTGTGGTATGCCACTTCCAACTCCGAGGTCTCTCGGGTGAATGCCGCGTACCACGCGCCGCGTTGCGGCCCGTTGAAACGGCTTCCGAAGGGACTGGCATGCGTGAATGCTGCATTGACGATATGCGAGTAAGAAAGGCCAAAGACTAATTCACGTACCGTAATACCCGGAAGCAAGCCAGCTTCTCCGAGGAGGCGGTCGTTTGTAGCTCCCTCAAGTTCGAATAGCGCGTTCAAGTCCTCGGGATCATCGGTCAGCCGCGTAAGAACGCTCTCGTCGTAGCCGCTATAGCGTGAGGGGATTAAACGATGTGTGTCATCACGTAGAACATCGGAAACGCGTGGTAGCACCTATCGCCCGCCACGGCGAGAATCGAGAAGTTGACGCACGCGCAACATCGCCGGCAGCCCACCTTTGATTATGTAGGTAAGGGGAGTCTCCCCTCCAAACATTGGATTTTCATTCGGCAATTGGATCCAACGGTCGGCTAGCTTCTTGCTGTAAAGGATGTTTAGCCCTTTGAAGATCCCGGTCAGAATGGAAATCCTTGTCAGCCGGTCTTGGTCAAGCGTGCCACGCGACTTTTTCTTCAATTCGTAAAATGCACCATTTGAGATGCCTCCCAGTAATTGCCGCGCGTCTTCATCGCGCAATTGCCAAAGCTCTCGAATTTTCAAGAACGCCTTCACCCCCGAAGGGCTCAATCGCTTCAGCACATCCTTGCTGGAAAGATCGGCCGGCTTTTCCCAGGCAATGCCTGCGGATAGTTGATTGACGGTTGCCAAGCTGCCTCCTAGCGATTCTCCATATATGGAGTATTGTACATCCATTATTGGATAGAGACAACCTCTTCCTTGTATGGTCATGGATCGTCTAAGGGCTGCGATCAGATTAGCGATCGCCATTAATCGCGCCGGTCACCATCTTTGAGAGATTCGAATTCTCGCTGGAGGCGAAAGCTTTTTGCCGTCATGCAACTACATAGTGTGCAGAGTATCCGGCTATGGACCGAATCATGCTTCCCGGACAGATTCTGTGACTGCATTCCGTAAAGCATCGATTTCGATGATGACATTCGGGATAACTTCGGTTTAGCCGACCACCCGGAAGGTGGCCAGGCCAGTCTACGCAGGCGCGTCTGTGAGGACTCATCTCGCCTCGTTTGCGAAAAGACGAGAGCGCGCCTATTACAGTCATCGCACTTTCATCACCTGTGCCGTTTCATCTTGGGAAAGCGGAAGAGCTCGACGAGCGTCCTCACGCGCTCTTTCTGACGGCTGGGCGGAACTCGCTTGGTTCTTGATAGCTCGGCGATTCCATGGAGGCTCGCCCAAAACAGTTCCGATAGAACTTCTGCCTTCAAGCTCTGCCCCTGAAACAACTCCAGGAGTTGGGAAAACGCGAATCGCAGCTCCGAAGGAGTAGCCGCTTCACCGAATGGTACGCTCAGGCTGAGCGAAAACATCACTTCATACAGTGCTGGTGAAGACGCGGCGAACTCCAGATATGCGGCCGCGACCGATTCGACCGCACTTCCACGCTTCACCCGTTTCCGTGCCTTCTCCAAAGCCAGGCCCAACTCCTGGAATCCCTCGATAGCAACCGCGGCGAGAATCCCTTCGCGGCTTCCAAAATGAGCGTACAAGACGGGTTGGCTGTATGAAATTTCGTCGGATAGCCGCCGAACGGTTACGTTGGACCACCCTTCAAGCTCCGCGATTCGTCGTGCGGCACTAATAATCTGTGCCCGGCGGGCCTGCTTGTCACGCAGTTTTCGCTCCGCAATTCGGTTAGCCGCCAGCGTCGTTGCCATCGATAGGAAGTATAACGCCGCTAGGATCAACGCTTGGCGGACGGCGAAACTTTTCCCGAATGCTTCGCATCAAATATAGCGTTGCTAGATTTTCTAACAAGGAGACGTTATATGCGCAGCGCTATCCCGCTTTCTCTAGCTGCCCTCATGGCTGTGGGAATCATTGTTATCGGTTGTTTCTACCTTGTATCTCCTGAACGAATCTCAGGAACATTTGGTCTTAAGCCGCCTGCATCTGATGGTGACACTCGTGCCTGGCTGCGTCCTAAAGGAATTCGGGACGTCGTAGCGGGATTGGTCGTGCTGACCATGATGCTGACCGCGGACGGGCGGTCGGTAGGCATAGCTCTACTCGTTGAAGCCATCATCCCTCTTGGCGACATGTCAATCATTCTGGGGTCGGGCGGGTCGAAGTCGCGAGCGCTCTCCATTCATGGCGTCACCTGCGCGGTGATGCTTGTCGTCGGCCTCTTGTTGATCCACGCCATTTGAGCGGCGACGGTTAGGAGGAGGGGCAATGAACCATTGGATGTGGCCCGCTGGGCAACAAAGCCGATCTGACCAAGTTTCGGGACATGCTGGTTGTGGCGCGCGATCGTGTGCAAAAACTGAAGACCGCCTGCAAATCGGCCGACGAAATAGCGGCGAGCAAACCGTTTGCGGACCTGGACGCCACTTGGGGCAAGGGCTTTTTCAACGGCGATGTTTTTGTGCGGGTGGTGTATTCGACGCTTTGAGTCGCAGGGCGCCTTCATTCTTTCAGGCGAGATGGCTGTTGCTTACTTCAAGTTCCACGCACCGCAGGGATTCTGGCCGCTGCTGAACGACGGGGAAGGCGCGGTGCTTTACTGCTTCATTTTTCTATATCTCGCGAGCACGGGTGGACGGCCGTGGAGCTTTGATCGCTTGTTGCGGAAACGTGCATCAACGCTCAGATCCGCCTTATTACGAACACGGTCTTGTCATCGATTCGATCTTCCTCGTGAATCCGTTTTAACTGGTCGTCTTTTTCCAGAGCATACTCCAGCAACGTCTTGCAGATTTCTTTTGCCGGCAGCTGGCAGTGCTTGCGCATGATCGATTCGAGTTTCTCGCGTTCCGCCTGGTCGCTTCCGTCATAAACGCCGTCAGTGTAAAGAAAAAGAGAGTCTCCCGGGTGGATCAGTGTGAGTTCTGCGACATCAGAGGAGTTCGCTCTCCGCTGACGGTGATGCATGGAAAAATAACGGCTTCGATCCGGATGGTCTTCCGGAATTTCCAGTCCGAGGGGCAGGAACTGCACCATCCGGCTTTTATCGATGTCCAGAAATTTGTCAAATTCTGTGCAGAACATCAGCGGCGGGGGATGCCCGAAATTAACGAACCGAAAATGGCCGGAAGGATGCACTTCACCGTACAGCATGGTGGCGACTTCCCTAGCGTATTCCTGCTCGTTTCTTCCAAGGGCATTGCGAGCCGTGGCTGACTGTGCCAATCGCAGGTTGATTCTTTCAAAGAGCTCGGGTGTTGTCTTCCCCCAGCGATCGAGTTCGGAAAGCATGAAGGCATGAAATGTGTCGTGCACCGTGGAGGCAATCTTCGCTGAAATGATTCCATGCCCTTCTGCATCTACGAGAAGGACACCGGCCGTGTTATAGAGCTCGTGGAGGTTTTCGACGATTCGCGTCTGCTCCGAGCTTCGCGCGTCCCGGTATTCCGTTTCCATTTCGGACTTGTACGTAGGTTGCGATTTCAGCCATTCCAGATGGTCGTCGACCGAGTTACAAGGCGGACACTCCGCCCGGCGCGGCTCAAGAAATTCTTTCGATAATCTCAGGGCTCGCTGAATGCGCGCATCGATGTCATAACGCTGCTGAAAGTTTATGTATTCAAACAGATCCCCGCCGACCGTTCCGACAGGAATGGAATCCCCGTACATCTCGATTCCCGGCAGATGCGGAATCATACCTTCCACCGGCATCAGCCGTTTATGGAGATATTCATCAATTGTTGGAGCAATGTAGGGCATATCACCAGGCTTCCACACTGCGTCACACATTGCGGTAGCCCCGTTCCTGCAGCACCCAGCTGTTGCCATCCGGATCGGAGAAGTTGGCGAAGCTGGCATAGTCTCCGCGCGCGGGGTCGAGCCCGGGTGCGAAACCTCCGTCCCAGGCTCCAATGGGCGTCTTGTGCCGGATCTCACCGACGTGGACCCCACGTTCGAGCAGGCGGCTCCGCGCGGCCTCAAGGTCCGCGACGACGAGATAGACGTTGCGGAGTGAACCGACGGGCGCGTCGGTGAGTCCGTTACCGATCTGGATCGAGCAGCTCGAGCCCGGCGGAGTGAGCTGTACGACGCGGAACGTTTCGTTCGGCGAATAGTCGACGTCGAGCGTGAAGCCGACCTGATCGAGGTAGAACCGCAGCGCTCGCTCGACATCGCTCACCGGCAGCGTGATCACTTCGACCGAAAACGTTGGCGTTCTCACGGTTACTTCTCCTCTGCGTGAGCTACCTGGAGGTCCCATCGTTGCTTCTGTCATACCTTGACTTCGGCGCAGGTCGCGGTCAGGCTTCACAAATCGATGACGACGTCGCCTATCGGTTGTGAGCAGCAAACGAGAAGGTTGCCGTCGGCGGGCTTGTCGAGTGGCTCCGGTCCGTAGACGACCGTCCCCGAAACCAAACCGCTCTCACAATTGTGACAAACACCGGTCCGGCACGACCAACGGACCGGGACGTCGCAGGCCTCGGCCAGCTCCAAAATGCTCTGGTAGGCCGAGGCCTTCCAGTGTGCGGCAATGCCGCTGCGTGCGAACGACACCAGCGGACCGGTGTCAGCATCATCGTTGGGTGTATGCGGAGTTCGCGTCGCTGCGCCGACGACACCAGGGGTCATCGACTCGCTGCCGCTGAAGATTTCGACGTGAATGCGATCTGGCGATACGCCGAAGGTTGAGAACGCCTCTTTCATGTCCGCCATGAAGCGAGTCGGCCCGCAGAGGTAGACATCCGCATCTCGTGGGACGCCGACCTCGTCGAAAACCGATCGCGACAGGTGACCGGCAGCGTCGAAATCTTCACGCCTCTTGTCTCTCGAGCCAGGCCTGCTGTAACAAACATAACTGCGGCCGTTGGTTAGCGCGCACATGAGTCGGCGAACTTCGTCGGCAAACGGATGATGCTGCCGATCGCGAGCCGCGTGCAGCCACAAGACCTGCCGTGTCGAGTGGGCCGCTGCGAGCGCGTACATCATCGCGAGAACCGGCGTGGCCCCTATTCCCGCGCTGAGCAGCACCACCGGACGCTCTCCAGATTGCAGAATGAAGCTTCCGCGCGACGAGCTGACATCGAGAGCATCGCCTACCCGGACATGGTCTCGCAGGTAGGTTCCAGCCACACCATTCGGCTCGATCTTCACGCTGATTCGATAACGTTCCGTCGAAGGTGGACCCGACAGCGAGTAGCTGCGAAAAACTGCCGGGCCACCGGTAACGGGCTGAAGACGCACAACAACGTACTGGCCTGGCAAAGCGTTTGCCAATTGACTGCCGTCCGCGCTTCGCATCGTCAGCGACAGGACGTCCGCGGACTCATAACTGATCGCCGCTACTGTAAGCAGCCGAAATCCGGGTGCGACCGGATGCGCGGCGGCTGGCATGAGCCCGGCATTGCCACCGGCTGCGACAGTGCTTTGGCTCTGCAGTAATGCCTCAAACGACCCTCGCCATCCGGGCGAAAGCGCCTCGATCCGCAACGCACGCTCCAGTCGATCGCGTGAGTGATTGGGCGAATAGAGAAGCGCGTTGATCTCTGCAACGCTCATGCGCGCTCCCGCCTCTCCCACTTTCACGATTTCGTCGCCCGCACCTACTTCGCCTTCACGCAGGACGCGGAAGTAGAAGCCTGGCCGACCACTGGATGTCAGCAATGCCGGCATCCTGGGTTCGTTCATGCGAATACCGACGCGATAGCAGGTAACGCGAGGTTGAGTGACCTCGAACAATGCGGTGCCGATCTGATAACGGTCGCCGATGCACACGACATCGTCAGGCAAGCCTTCGGTCGTGAAGTTCTCGCCGAACTGTCCGTGAACGAAGTCGGTTCTCTTCAGCTGTTCCTGCCAATAGCGATACGATTCGATCTGGTAGACGAAGACGGCTCGCTGCTCACCTCCGTGCCCAGCCAAGTCACCTTGACCATCTCCCTCGAGATTCAGCCGGCCAACGCGACATCGACCACGCGCCGGATTCTTCCAGATCCCGGTGTGTACCGTGCGCCCCTTCCACGCGATGTCGCGCGGAAGTCCGACGTTCACCGATAGTAGTCGAGCCATACAGCTGGGAAGCTCCCTGTGTTGAATATCGTTATCGGCGTGCGCGTGCCTCGGCAACGGTGAGTTCGCGATCGGGACCGTGTGGAATCACCGTCTGACCCGGCTCAAGACGCAGCTGGGCGCCATCGAGCTGCACCGAAACAACGTCCGGCTCGAAGGACACCAGGCCGGAGATGCGCCCGACCTCAGGATAAGCCTCGCGATATGACCATGCCGCCAGATGTGCTTCACCGACGTCGTAGTAGCTGCACAGCCCTTTGTACGGGCAGAAAGTTTGATGTTCCACGAAGGTCAGCGAGGACTCATCGATGTCGGCGCGCAGAACGTACCAGCGCGGCGCAAAGCCGGACTCGTGCAGGACGATCGGGCGCTTGGTATCGGCAATGATGCGGTCGTGATGGCGGACCACGAGGCTGCGGGAGGCTTGGCGGATGTCGATGCGATGGTAGCTGTCGGCGGCATGGCCCATAATCCGTTCGTCTTCTTCGTAGAACGCGTCCATGGCCGGCCAAGCAAACGCAATCCGTGCCCGCAGCTCACTTGCGTACGCAGGCAGGTCGATGTGTTGCCACGCCCCTCGCGATGCGCGCTGCTCGCCAGCCCTGACGGTAAACCAGGAGGTAAGCCCAAGGTCGGGGTGCCGGGTGGTGTGTTCGTTGCGTTCCAGCGTTTCTGGCGAGACGTCGGTCTTCGGGAAGTAGGCCACCGGATACCGACCGGGTTCGAAGAGCAGGAGCACATCCTCACTGTCGGCGATCCAAGCTCCGCCGAAGCGCACGCGCATGTGCCGCCGCAACGGCTCGACGTACAGAAGCCGCAGCGGCAGTGGCTCAGGCACCAGGAACCGGCCGATTGCTCCAGGCGAGAGCGGACCTTGTTGCCAAGACAATCCCATTGATCACCTCACAATGCTTTCTTGCTCGCAGTGAGGCGGTGAAGCACTGCCCGATGGAACCTCACGAGCATAAATCCTCCAACTCATCCTGAGGCCATCTTCTGCTTGACGCCGCCGCGAACATCCTCGCCGGTCGGTTCAGGTATCGTGGCGGAAGAAGAAAACAACGGGATCAGCCCCTCCACCAGAGTAGGGTGAGTCAGAATCATGTCGCGCAGCGCGGTGTACGGTAACCCCGCGCCCATCGCGATCTGCACGGACGTCATGATCTCGGCGGCGCCGACTCCAAAAGCGGTGAAGCCTAGAATGCGATCCCCATTCAGTTCAACGAGTGCTTTTAGGAATCCTCGTGTTTCTGACAGGGTGCTGGCCCGAAATACCGCTTCCATCGGAATTTTAAACAGGCGGTAGGCAATGCCTTGCGCTCTTGCCTCCTTTTCGCTCAGGCCGATACGTGCCAACTCCGGGTCGGTGAATAGACAGAAGGGAATTTTTCGCCCGGCGGTTACGCGCTTGCCGCCGGTGATGGAGTCATGAACGACGCGAAAATCGTCAACACTAACATGGGTAAATTGTGGGCTGCCTGCTACTTCGCCGATGGCCCAAACGCCCGGCGCGGTGGTCTGGAGACGTTCATTCGTCTTGATGTATCCCGCGCCTGTTGTCTCGACGCCGGTTAACTCGAGCCCTATGTCTTTGGTATTCGGGATGCGGCCCAATGCAACCAGCAGGTGGCTACCAGCAAGCGTGCGCTCGGTTCCATTTTGCTCGATTAGAACTTTTGCGAACTGGCCCGACGTTCCGGATATTTGCTTGATGCGCGCATTCAGAACGAGGTCAATGCCTTCGTCTTCAAAAAGGCTGTGAAGAGCTTCCGTCACATCGTCGTCTTCACGGCGCAACAACCGGTCGCTATTTCCGATGACTGTGACTTTGCTCCCGAAGCGGCGCATGGCCTGGGCAAACTCCAAACCGACGTAGCCGCTGCCGAGCACGATGAGATGACTTGGAACTTCGTCAAGTTCGAGCGCCTCGATGTGGGTGAGCGGCCGAGCTTCCGTAAGGCCAGGTATGGATTCCAGAACTGCCCGCGTACCGGTATTGATGATCACGTTGGTTCCGCGCAGCCGACGAGTGGTGCCATTGGGCAACGTGACTTCCAAGGTCTTAGGTGTGATGAATCGGCCGGAGCCAAGAATCAATTCGGCTCCGGTCTTTTTGTAGTTCTCGAGATAGACGTTGTGCCAACCGGATACCATCTTGCGTTTACGCTCGCGGACTACAGACATATTCACGGTGAAGTCCCTTTTGGCTATGCCGAACTCTTCGCTCCTTCGCAAATACGAGGCAACTTTCGCGCTGTGAATGATGTTCTTGCTGGGCATGCAGGCAATGTTTTGGCATGACCCGCCGACGTACTTTCGTTCGATCACCGCGACACGCTGGCCTTGCCCGGCAAAAGTCCAGGCAGCGATAGTTCCTCCCGTGCCACCGCCAAGAATAACCAGGTCGTATTCCTCGGGATTCGCTTTCCACCCTGGCTCGTTTGCGGCAGTGTTTTGCATCGTGCTCATATACTTTCCTTTCTCGAATGCCGAAGCATTCGTTCTCCAGCGACAGCCTGCGCCTGCCTCTCTGGGAGTTATGCGCGGCTGACTATTCGGCCGCGCGGATGCTGACCGACGTTAGCGACTCACCCAGTGACCATATGGCTGCTCCCAGCAACACCAGATCCTTCAGCAGAAACTGCCCAGGCATTGCCGAAAGCGCAGGAAACCCACCGAGACTCGGTTCCCATCCCGGAGTTGAAAACAAGAACGAGAGCGTGGTCAGAAACATCACCACCGCCAGGGCGCTGCCTACCGTTGATGTCTTCGGCGACCACGGCCGAAGAGCAATCAAGATGGCGATGGCAACTTCAACGACTCCCAATCCTGCCGAAAACTGCCGTACGCTCAGAAAGTGGTACATCCACCCCATCAATGGGCTGTGCGCCACAAGCGGCTGGATCCCGTTCGCCTCATATCCTGTGAACTTCATCAAGCCGATCCATCCGACCACCAGCACCAGCCCGTAACGCAGCACTCGCGACCCGAGAACCGATATGGCCATGCCTTTGTCGGCCAGAGCGCGGCTTGCTCCCGAATGTGTAGTTGTTTTGTCGACCCTTTGCTGATCTGTGTGCGGACCGAGCGAGAGATTTTGCCCTAGCTCGCCTACTGCTTGTGTTCCTTTCATTGTTCACCTCCTACAACCAAATCTACTTACGAAACGCCGTGTTTCCCTCTTGTTTCTTGGATCTCCCGTTTACGGTTTGGCGCGCCGCCCTCCAGCGCAACGCTGCCTTCTTTACACGCCTCCGGAGCTGGCTTGTTGCAGCACGGTTGGCTCATTCATGGACGTGCTGCTCGTCCCATTGGCGGATCGGCATCACCAGGAATAGCTCCGTGCGATTCGGCAAATGCGTGACATAGGGCATTCCGTTCGTTGCGTCACGATTGAATCCTTGAAATTCGTCTTGATTGGGACCGACAACCATCAGGTGTGGGCCAACGTGGAACTCATGGTCAGGGGACCCATCTTTCGCCGGTTTCCAGAGGCCGAGATACATGTACGAGATGCCGATGCGATCAATGTGCGGCGTGCGGCCGGCAAGGCTGTCCTGCATCCAGCGCAGAAATACCGGGTCGTAGCATCCTGGCTCTCTCTTGAATGCGGCGTCGATCGCATCGTGCGGATACCCAGGAATAGCCGGGAGACAGGACCATTCGTTCGGTCCTTTGCGAAGGAGCCGGTATTCACCTTCAGGCGCCGATGGCCAATCGAGCACAGTCGCGTCCTTGGTGATGAACGCGGGACCGGCGCGCAATGCCTCCGCGATCTTCTCCGCGTCAGTCACCGGCGATCGATCTGACGACTGAGGGAAGGCGGTGCCCGCCGTCAAAACAACAGTTGTGAGTAGCTTCATCCAAACGTCAGTACGGATCATGTTTCTCCTTCTTTGTTTGCGTGGTCCCTTTCTTAATACTGTGCAACCCCGCCGTCCGCGAACAGTTCGACCCCGTTTACGTAGCCGCTGTCGTCCGACGCGAGAAACACGGCTACCCGACCCATGTCGTCTGGCGTACCCAGTCTGCCAAGCGGAACGTTGGCGACAGCGCTGGCCTTCTGCTCGTCCGTCATCAGGCCGGACAATCCAGGCGTATCGATGTGGCCGGGACTCAGAACGTTGACCCGGATTCCACGGCCCTTGAGGTCCATGATCCAACTGCGCGCGAAGGAACGCACTGCCGCCTTCGTGGCGTCATACACGGAGAAGGCCTCGAACCCTTTGATCGATGCGATTGACCCGTTGAGGATCACGGACGAACCGCGCGAAAGAAGCGGCAGGGCCTTTTGGACCACAAAGAACAAGCCACGCACGTTCGTATTGAATGTCTTATCGAAGTGGCCTTCCGAGACTTCGCCCAGCCTTCCAAGTTCGTAGAATCCCGCGTTAACGAACAGGACGTCGATGCGGCCGGCCTTTTGCCGTACGGTTTCGTAGATCCGATCAATATCCGCCAGGACGGATGTGTCTCCGCGAATAGCGGTAACGTTGCGACCGATCTCCGCAACGGCCTTGTCGAGTTCGGATTGACGGCGCCCGGTGATGAATACCTGCGCCCCTTCGGCGACAAAGTGCTTGGCAGCGCCCAGGCCAATACCTGCGCTGCCTCCGGTAACGACGGCAACTTTGTTTGTAAGTTTCTTTTCCATGGATCCCCCCTTTAGTTCTGTTGATCCCTCGCGCCGCTCTCCACTGTTAATTCCAGGGCTGAATGTTCTTGGTAGTTCGGAGCCTCGATCAGGTGTGCTGGAGCTGCGCGGCCACTGCTGGAGAAGATTCCTTGGCGGACTGTGTCACTCTCAGAACATCCTGCCGCAGCAGATACACGGATACGGCCAGAAGAACCAGATCCTTCATCAGGAAAGCCACAGTCTCGGTCATGGCTGGAAATCCGCCGGCAGACGGGGCCCAGCCATTTGGCATAAATGGAATAATCGTGAACGTTGATATAAACGAAAAAACAGCGCCCAGCGCGCCAAGGATTCCCAACTTCTTATTCCAAAATCCCGCGAACAGGAGTGCGCCAAAAAACCATTCCGCAACTCCCAAAAACCAGCAGGCGCCCCGAATGCCAAAAACGGGATACATCCAGGAAATCAGCGGGCCATTGCTAATGTACGGGATCAGTGCCTGCGCCTCATAGTCGAACCATTTCTGATATCCAAAAAACAAGAAGACGATCACCATCGAAGCGCGAACGAAATGGTAATCAAGGTCCTCTGTAAGGATGCCGAGCTTAACTAATATTTTTGTGATGAAGCTCATTGATTCCTCCTCTCTGCAGAAGAAAAGATCGTGCCGTAAAGAGTCCCAACCGCGTTGCTTATGAAGCAGGCAGGGTTGCGTTGGCAACCCTTGCGGCTGCCAGCAGATGTGAGCAATTGATGTTCCATCGCGATTGCAGTTGGGTGATTGGGCCTTGTTTCGTTCTGCTGCCACGGATTCCAGGGGATAACTTCGTCGCGGGCCTCCTGGAACTGAGACATCACCGGTTCTTCAAATCGCAAGGAGGCGTCCACGTTCATATATTGACTGTCGTGACGCTATATCGACGGTGTTTCGCCATATCGACACTTCGTTTCAACCGCCTTGACGCTGAAGTGATTGAAGGCGCTTCTGTAAACAGCGGTGATGATTCCTGATTCCACTTGGCCAAGTTTGTTGGGAGCAATGGCAATAGGCATGCTTACCCAATTCCCGTGACCGGAATGCACGCAGATAAGATGCGGTCGCAAAGAGGGGGCGTCCTTGAGCCAAGAGACAGCGGTAATTTCCGTTCGAGACAAAGAACTGATTCTTCAGCGCGCGCAGAAGCGCGATCCCGAGGCTCTCAATCTGCTGTTCGAGTCCTGCCGCGGCAGGCTGTTTGCCTCCGCCCTTCGTATTCTTCCCAGACGACAGGACGCCGAGGATGCAGTGCAGGATGCCATGCTGGCGGCGTTTACCCATATGGATGAGTTTCAAGGTCGGGCAGATTTCTTGACCTGGGCTACAAGAATCGTCATCAATGCCGCTCTGATGCAAATTCGGAGGGCGCGATCGAAGCCCGTTATCTCCTGGGACCAAGTGAATGGTGAAATTGAAGAAATCTTCTCGAGCGAATTTATGGAAGACCAGAAGCCAACTCCCGAACAGATATACCAGCAGGTAGAACAGAGGAGACTTTTGGAAGAGGCGCTTCGGCAATTGCCAGCGGATCATCGTCGCGCCGTCCAACTTTGCAAACTTATGGATTGTTCGCTGAAGGAGGCTGCCAGGGCACTCTGTGTACCCATCGGAACCTTAAAGGCCCGACTACACCGCGGCCGGCGGTCATTGCTTCTCGGGTTCAAAGGCAAAACACAACTCCGTCGCGCAACTTTTCAGAGTAGAAAAGCACTGCGGCCCTGCCTGGCAGCAGAGCAGAGCCTTCGCGCGGCTTAAGGGTTTTGAGCTGACGATTTAGGCTTAGCCGTCACGCGCGAAAATCGATCCGCTACGGAAAGGGAACCTGGACGCCAGGAGTTCCCCAAACCACGCATGTCTTCCCATAGAGGAATCGAGATTTCTCGCAACTTGGTTGAAGGGACTTAGACCGAAGTAGGACTTCCGGCCAGCACTTCCGTGACGGCACGTAGCCAGATGACGACCGCTATGGCTCCTGGATCAGGAATTCCGAAGATGACGCGTTAAGCGGATCCGATTCTGCCGGGAGAGCGTCACCATGCACGACCGCAATCCTTCTGACCGACGTGCGATCCTCAACGGCTACGGGTCGCGGAGTCCGTTAGTTCCCGCAACAATTTGACGGTGTCCGAAGGTTCCGGGCGAATCGTGTAATCAGCGTTCACGTCAGCTGCGCGAATGACGCTGCCGGAATCGATGATGTACCGCGCCGACATGGGCAACCGGTATTCGGATTCGTCGTGAAACGCATCCAGCCTGCTGCCGAAGGCCGCGTATAGATCACGCAAATAATCCGGGAGCACAAACACAAGTCCGAATTGTTCTGCAACTTTCAGATGGAGATCCGTCACTATGTCAAACGCGAGGTTCAGTTTCCGATGCACGGTCCGCCCGTACTTCTCGAGTTGAGGAGAGATGGCAAGGATCCGGGCCCCTAGTGCCCTGACCTCCGAATTCACTTCCTGTAGAGCCTCCAGCTCCATCATGCAGTAGGGTCACCAGTGCCCGCGGAAAAAGCTGACGACCAGCGGCCCTTCACGAAGAAGGTCCGTTGAATTTACCTGGGCGTGGTCCTGGTTGAACAAACTGAAGTTCGGGGCACGGTCTCCGACTTTCAGCACCGCGTTTTCAATCCCGGACGCTTTGAGCTCGTCAGTAGCTCGATGCATGGTCGCGATTGCTTCACGGGGTGCGTTGTAGGGAGGGGCGCCGGACTCAAATGTCCTTTTGAATTCGTCGAGCCGATCTTTGAGAGTGGCCATTTCTTCTAAGCCTTTCTGCCTTGTGGAGCTGCAGCGGGTTGGATGCGGCCGTTGGCCAAAAGTTGCGATCCTTAATATATAGAGGACCATGCTCGCGACACCCGGCGGACTCGTTGTCAAAATCGCGACGCGCAGTGACGCAATTGTACTTCAGTGCCATCAATCTCTTTTGATTCAAGATTGCGAAAAGCCTGCGAAAAACGCGAATTGTTCGAAGCGCATGATGTTCGCGTGTTTGGCAGTGCAAGTGCCTTACTCCCGGTCGCTATGAAAAACAAACATGTACTTCGGGCTCCCAGCCGTTCATTGATTCACACAGCAATTCGCCGTTGCAGTAATGCGATGACTTTTCTGCCATGCTGCCCCAAGTTCTGGGCGCAACAACGCAACATTTTTTTGTACTTCATTCTGCTGCTGCTGTCGGGTGCGTCCGCGGCGGCACAGAACGCACCACCGTCGGATGTCAGTACCCCGTCTCCCAAATTCTCATCGCGACAGTATGCGCTGGGCGATTGGGGGGGCGAGAGAAGCGCGCTGGCGGAAAAAGGCATCACCTTCGATTTCTTCTACATTACCGACTTACAGGCGAACCCTAGCGGCGGGCTTCACCAGACACAAACGGGATGGGAGAGGGTTCGCGGAACCATCGACATCAATTTCGACAAGATGCTCTCCTGGCAGGGATTGAGCTTTCACGCTACGGGGCTGTGGCAATCAGGCGCGAACCTGGGGGGAAATATCGGGACACTGGCGAATCCGAGCGATTTGGTGAGCCAGCACACAACGCGCCTCGATGCGTTCTGGGTGCAGCAGGCCCTTTTTCACAACAGGCTCCGACTGAGAGCGGGGCAACTGTCTGGACTTGACCTTTACGGCCTCCAAGAAGATGGGGGCAGCTGGTTGATAGAACCACTCGGGTACGCATTCGGAAACCTATTCGGCTCCATCTTTGAATCATTCAATCCCGCAGGCACCCCGGGCGCAGAGATTCTGGTTGCGCCGACCACGCATTTCTATGTGAAGAGTTCGGTGATGGCCGGCAACCGGGATCCCTATAAGCAGGATCCTACGGGTTTCCATTTCGCGATTCGCGACTCAGCGAACTTTCTGTTTGAAGCAGGCTATCTGTGGGGTGTCAATCGGTGCTGGCCGACCGAAGTCGGCCCGCCGCCACCCCCTTGCACCGATAAGCCGGTGGTGATCACTGGCAAAACATACCCCGGCGCAGTCAAATTCGGCGCCATATACAACGGCGGCAAATTCCCCAATCCCCAGGGCATCCAAAGCAGCGGCAACTATCTGATCTACGGGATGGCGAGCCAAGCCCTATTCCGCGCGGAAGACGGATCGAATCGCGGACTAGATGCGACGATTGGCTTCGATTACGCTCCCGGTGACGTCAGCCGCGAAAATGTTCAGATCACGGCAGGCGCCCGCATCAATGCGCCGTTTGAAAGCCGACGCAGCGACCGGATTGGCATCGGTTTCGTATACAGCAAGATCAGCGATCCTTTCTCAAATTTCGGAGAGTTGCTGGGTGGCCCGCGGCTTGGTTCTGAAAAAGCAATCGAGCTGAACTATTCTCTTCAAGTCAAACCGTACTGGCTGATACAACCGGCGTTTCAATACTACGTCAACGTCGGCGGCAACTCCGCTATACCGAACGCCCCAACATTGGGGTTTCGAACCAAGGTCACATTCTGAACAGGAGCGCTCCATGAAAGCTCGAGCGGTACAATTGAGCAATATCGCGGGCAAATCGTTCGACGTGTGCGTGATTGGCGGCGGAGCGACAGGAGCAGGGTGCGCGCTGGACGCCCAGCTTCGCGGGCTGAGTACGGTATTGCTTGATGCTGGCGATTTTGCGGGGGCCACTTCCAGTACAGCCACCAAGATTATTCACGGCGGCGTTCGCTACCTGGAAGAAGCGATTAAAGACGTCGATCCCAAGGAATACCACGTGGTGGTGCGGGCGCTGCACGAGCGGGTGCGCATGCTCGACAATGCGCCGCATCTCACGAGGAAACTTGAGTTTTTGGTTCCCAGTTTTCGCTGGCTCGACATCGCGTACCTGGATATTGGCCTCAAAATTTATGACTGGCTCGCGGGCTCAGCCCGTATTTCTCCCAGCAAGTTTGTCTCGCGCGAGCAAACCCTCGAGCGCATGCCACAGCTGAACAGCGATGGGTTGCTTGGGTCCGTGGAGTACGCGGACGGGCAATTTGACGACGCCAGATACAACCTGGCGCTCGTTCACACCTTTACGGAAGCCGGCGGACAGGCATTGAATCATTGCCGCGTGACGGATTTTGAGCGAGACTCCGCCGGACGTCTATCGGGATTGGTGACCGTGGATCAGCTTACCGGCGCGACGCTCAACCTGAATGCGCGGGCCATGGTGAACGCCACCGGCCCTGTTTCCGATTTGATTCGGCTGAAGGCGTCGCCATCGGTACCCAAACGCATGCGACTCAGCAAAGGCTCTCACATTCTGTTTCCTCTTGATCTGTTCCCAACGGATGACGCCATGCTGATTCCGAAAACCGAAGCCGGGAGCGTGCTCTTTGCCGTGCCATGGGGCGGCCGCTTGCTCGTCGGCACCACAGAGCGGGAAGTCGAGCCGGGCGACGATTTGTTCGTCACCGAGGAAGAGGTCACCTACTTGCTGCGGCAGTTGAATAAGTATCTGGCGAAGCCGCTGAAGCCCTCGGACATAGTGGCCGGCTTCGCCGGCGCGCGCCCACTGGTGAGCGCGGGGGAAGGCGACAGCACTCAGAAGATTGCGCGCGACGACGTGATTGAGATCGACCCGAAGAGCGGCCTCATCAGCATCATGGGCGGCAAGTGGACCACGCACCGCGCGATGGCCGAAGACACCATCAACGCGGTTCAGAAAGCTCTGGGAGTTGCGGTCAGCGAATCTCCGACAAGAACGCACGTCCTTCATGGCGGAGAAGGATTCACCAGCGACTTGTGGGAGGAAATTGTTCGCATCTATCCCGTTTCGAAAGAAACGGCGCACCATCTGGCGGCTAAGTATGGAACCGCAGCCTGGAATGTCTTGGAACTCACCCGGACAAACTCCAGCCTGGCCCAGCCTTTGATTCCCGGAAGCGCGCAAATCCAGGCAGAGGTCGTGTATGCGGTGCGCGAAGAATTGGCCGGCAAAATCGAAGACGTGATCTCGCGGCGTATCGGGCTTCAATACTACTCCTGGAGGGACGCAATCAAAGCGGCTCCAGTGGTCGGCTCTATCATGGCCCAGGAACTCCAGTGGACGAGCGCGCAAGAGCACGAGGCCGTCACGCGCTACGTGGAACGCATAAACTTTTTCCTGCAACGCGCGGGTTTGGAGACGGAACCCAATCCTGTGGGTCGCAGTTCTGCAGCTTAAGCGGAAAGGAACAGCAAAACATGTCTACTTATCTGGGCGCGATCGATCAGGGCACCACCAGTACGCGATTCATCATTTTCGATTCAACGGGGCGAATCGTCTCCGTTTCGCAAAAAGAGCACGAGCAGATCTATCCCAAACCCGGCTGGGTGGAGCACGACCCGGAGGAAATCTGGCGGCGCATTCACGAGACGATGACCGAGGCCATGCAGCAGCGCGGGATTCGGCCTAAGGACGTCGCGGCTATCGGCATTACCAATCAGCGCGAGACCACCATCGTGTGGAACCGCAAGACGGGCGTCGCGGTATACAACGCCATCGTCTGGCAGGACACGCGTGTCGAAGATGCTGTGGCCGAGTTCGCCCGCGATGGCGGTCCCGATCGTTTTCGCAAGCTGACCGGCTTGCCGCTGGCCACGTACTTCAGCGGCCTGAAGATTCGGTGGATTCTCAACAACGTCCCGGGCGCCAAAGAGCTGGCCAAGGCTGGAGACCTGCTGTTCGGAAATATCGACAGCTATGTGGTGTGGAAGCTCACCGGCGGGCAGCGGGGCGGTGTGCATGTTACCGACGTGACCAACGCCAGCCGCACGCAGCTGATGGATCTAAACACATTGAGCTGGGACAAGGGACAGCTCGAGTTGTTCGGAATTCCGGAATGCATGATGCCACGCATCGCCTCAAGCAGTGAGGTGTATGGACTCGCGCAGCCAGAGGAAGTGAAAGACATCCCCATCGCTGGAATACTGGGCGACCAGCAGGCCGCGCTTTTTGGACAGACCTGCTTTGAACCCGGTCAGGCCAAGAATACCTACGGCACCGGCTGCTTCCTGCTGATGAACACGGGGACTGAGCCGGTTCTCTCCAAGTATGGGCTTCTCACGACCGTGGCCTTCAAACTCGGCCAGAATCCCGCCCAGTACGCGCTGGAGGGCAGCGTGGCCATCACGGGAGCGCTGGTGCAGTGGATGCGCGACAACCTGGGGCTGATCCAGAAGAGCTCTGATATCGAGTCTTTGGCGCGGACCGTCAAGGACAATGGTGGCGTGTATTTTGTGCCGGCGTTCTCGGGGCTTTTTGCGCCGTACTGGAAGAGCGATGCGCGCGGGGTAATCGCCGGGCTGACGCGTTACGCCAACAAGGGTCACTTGGCGCGTGCGGTTCTGGAAGCCACCGCTTATCAAACGCGCGAAGTACTCGAAGCCATGGAACTGGATTCCGGAAAAAAGCTGGAATCGCTGCGCACCGATGGCGGCATGGTGGAAAACGATCTGTTGATGCAGTTCCAGGCGGACATCCTCGATCGCGAAGTCATCCGGCCGTTGATCAAGGAAACCACTGCGCTGGGCGCTTCCTATGCCGCGGGACTTGCCGTCGGCTTCTACAAAGATTTGGACGAATTGCGCAAACAGTGGGGCGTGGACCACACCTGGAAGTGCCACATGGAAGGCGAAACACGCGAACGCCTATATGCCGAATGGAAAAAGGCGGTAACTCGATCCTTTGGCTGGGTGGACGAACGCGGGTTCAAGGCCGGAGCCTAGGTTTCCAGCAACACTGATACGAAAACATTTCATGGAGAAGAAAAATGGCCACGACACCTTTCTTGGGAGAATTTGTAGGGACGTTGATTCTTATTCTGCTGGGTGACGGCGTCGTCGCCACTGTACTCCTGAAACGGTCAAAGGGTGAGGCCTCCGGCTGGATGGTCATTACCGCCGGATGGGCCTTTGCCGTAATGGCGGGCGTGTTCGCTTCAACCGCCTGCGGGAGCAAGGACGCCTTTCTGAACCCCGCTGTCACCTTGGGATTCGCCGTTTCCTCGGGCGATTACTCCAAACTCGGGCCGTACATCGTGGCTCAAATGCTGGGAGCGATTGCGGGAGCCATTCTCGTCTGGCTGCATTTTCTTCCGCATTGGAAAGAAACCGCTGATCCCTCGCTGAAGTTGGCGGTCTTCTGTACTGCGCCGGCCATTCGGAGCACGGTAGCTAACCTGATCAGCGAAATCATCGGCACCTTCGTGCTGGTTTTCATCGTCGGAGCGATCTTTTCCAAAGCTGTGAACGGAATCGCAGCGGGACTCGGTCCATACCTCGTCGGATGCCTGGTGTGGGCCATTGGTCTTTCGCTCGGCGGCACAACAGGATATGCCATCAATCCTGCGCGCGACCTCGGCCCACGCATCGCTCACGCCTTCCTGCCGATTCCTGGAAAGAGGGATTCTGACTGGGGCTACGCAGGAATTCCAGTGGTTGGCCCTCTGCTGGGAGCCGTTTTGGCGGGCGTGGCGGTCCGGGTACTACACTTCTAGCGGCTTAGCCGGCTCGACGCCGTTTCCTGAGGGGAGCAGTTGATCTGTAGCCATGGCCAGGTCCATCGTCATTACAGGAGCGTCCAAGGGCATCGGCCGGGCGACCGCTGACGCCCTGGTGGAAGGTGAACCGAGCAAGCGCTCTATGGGGGACAGGCCGGGCGGCATGGAGCGAACCAGAAAGCGTTATACTTGGCGCCGATAAATGGCACAAAGTGTCAAAGTGCAGAGGCCATGGCCCGGTCGAAGCTCCAAGTACGGATTGCCCAGTCCCCCGTCCTGCGCTACGGTCTCGCAGTTGTGTCCTTCGGTGTTGCTTTGGGCCTGGCGCTTCTTGCGCAGCGCTACGGCTTCCACAACGTGGAAGTGCCACTTTTCCTGTTCGCCGTCGCCGTCACTAGCTGGTATACGGGGCCGGGACCCGCGGCGCTGGCGGTTGTGCTGTCGATCGCTTTCTTCGATTACTTCTTCACGGAACCTCGTTACACCTTTTACGTCACAAGTTCAGACATTCCTTACCTTATCGTCTTCATAAGCTTTGCATTGCTGGTTGCCTGGTTCAGCGCCGTTCGGCGGCGCGTGGAGGGAGAACTCCGTCAAGCCCGCGACAAGCTGCAGATCGAAGTGGCGGAGCGAACGCAACAAGCCAGCCTGCTCAATCTGACACATGACTCGATTTTCGTCCGCAATATGGATTTCACCATCACGTACTGGAACCTTGGGGCGCAGGAGTTGTACGGGTGGGCGGCCGAAGACGCCATCGGAAAGCATTCCAACCAACTCCTGCAGACAGTGTTTCCAGCGCCACCCGAGGACGTTCACGCCGAGCTGCTTAGGACCGGGCGCTGGGAGGGCGAGCTCAAGCGCACGACAGCCAAAGGCACCACAGTGGTGGTCGCCGCTCGATATGCTTTGCGCCAAGATGAGCAGGCGCGACCTGTGGCCATCCTGGAAACGAGCAATGACATCACGGAGCGCAAGCGGCGCGAGCAGGAAATTGAAAACCTCAACCTGGAACTTGCAAAGCGTTCCGCGGCGCTCGAATCCGTTAACAAGGAACTGGAGGCGTTCGCCTATTCCGTCTCCCATGACCTGCGTGCGCCCCTCCGCCATATGGCTGGCTATACTGAGCTGCTTCATAAGAAGGCTTCTGCCCTTGTGGATGAAAAGAGCAACCACTACATCGCGATGATCTTGGACTCGGCCAAGCGCATGGGCAATTTGATTGACGATCTGCTGGCTTTTTCGAGGATCGGGCGGGCCGAAACGCAAAAGACGCAGGTTAGCCTGGCGCAGCTCGTGAAAGAAGCACTCACCGAATGTCGGCAGGATACGGAGGGGCGCAACATTTCGTGGGAAATCGGAGCGCTGCCAGATTTCTATGGAGACCGTTCGATGCTAAGGCTGGTGCTGGTGAACCTTATTTCCAACGCGATTAAATTCACGCGCACACGCGCGCACGCTGAAATCGAGATCGGGTGCGCCGACGGGAACAAAGACAGCTTGGTAGTATTCGTTAGGGACAATGGGGTGGGATTTGATATGAAGTACGTGAATAAGCTGTTTGGGGTGTTTCAGCGCCTGCACGATTCTGATGCATTTGAAGGCACTGGCATTGGACTGGCTACGGTTCAGCGCATAATACATCGCCACGGAGGCAAGGTCTGGGCCGAAGGGGTCGTTGACAGCGGTGCGACTTTCTATTTCTCAGCTCCGAAGTTACAAGGAGACTTATGGAGACCATGAACAAACTGGGACGTATTTTGCTGGTTGAAGACGATCCTAAAGACGTGGAACTTACCCTGACGGCCCTTGAGGACTACAACCTCGCCAATGAGGTCATTGTCGCTCGCGATGGCGAAGAAGCCCTGGAATACCTCTATTCTCGGGGGAAATTCAAGACACGGTCCAGCGACAACCCCGCAGTCGTGCTGCTGGATTTAAAACTAC
>Ga0210384_10000123_pt1 | contig 117503 bp, 92 predicted proteins | sample IncBWH2MmetaG_FD_160574 | JGI IMG/M metagenome (GOLD analysis project Ga0210384, IMG submission 160574) | Forest soil microbial communities from Barre Woods Harvard Forest LTER site, Petersham, Massachusetts, United States - Inc-BW-H-2-M | ecosystem: Environmental > Terrestrial > Soil >... | reverse complement strand
AATGTTTTCGACTCCCGACTTCCGTTCGGCGAGACGTCCGCAGCGCAAAACGGAACGGTGATAAAAACTTGTCAGCATTGCGGCGCCGTTAACGGCGACGCGTCCGACCTGTGCTGCTTCTGTGACGCCCCTTTGGGCGCCCTCGGACGCTCGTCTGTTTCGCGCCGAATTGCCACTCCTACCGAAGGCAGCCTGGCCGTTGAACCGGAATGGCGGCGCGAGGTTTCCAGCAGGCTTCAGGATTATCGCGCCCGCCGGCGCGGTGGCGTTCCCGCCGATTTACAAACGGCGCTGCCCTTTGAATCCGCCATGTCATCCGCGCCTGAATCTTCCGGCGCGAGGACACAGGTTTCCCCACCGTCGTCTGTGAAACATCCCCAAGCCTCACGCACGCTTCGCCATGAGCGATTCGAAATATCGATTCCCACACTGGAGAGCGCTTCCACAGGGGGCAATGTTCCCTGGCGGTCTACTTCACCCTCCGGCGCAGGGTTGTCGCACGCGCCCCTTTATGCTGTGGCTTCGCTCTCCGAGAGGCGCAGGGCGGCGATCGTGGACGCTGGGCTGCTGGTGTTCAGTTACGGGGGAATGCTTGCCCTCTTTACCGTTCTGGGTGGGCATATCGGGTTTAACAAACTTGACATAACCGTGGCGGGGGCCACATTTGCGCTTTTTTACGCCCAGTATTTCGCGCTGTTCACCGTCTTCGGCGGCTCGACGCCCGGCATGATGCTTCGCGGCTTGCGGGTCGTCAGCTTTGACGGCGGCATTCCCACGTCGCGCCAGATGGCTTGGAGAAGCTTTGGATATTTGATCTCCGCGGGCACCTGCTTTCTAGGCTTCCTATGGGCCCTCTGGGATGAAGACCAACTTTGCTGGCAGGACCGCATCTCCCAAACCTATCTCACGCCGATTGAGGAGATTACACCTTACTGACCGCGCCGTGGTCCCGTACCGAGAAACCGGCGAGCCCCCTTAAGCAATCCTCCGAGAATCGCTGCGCGTCAAGTGCGCGAGTCGTGCTATTATAGCTAGGATTTTATCTTCGCGTATGAGGCCTATAACAACAATGAGCCGCCTCGCCAGAATATCTGTCGTCACACTCTCCGTCGTCGTATTTCTATATGTCGGTCTGGGCTACATGCTCGGCAAAACGAATGACGACAAATCTTACCGCTCGTTGAGCGTGTTCGGCGAGGTGGTCCAGCACATTCAGGAAGACTACGTGGACGAGCCCAACATGGCCGTGGTGACGTCCGGGGCCATGCACGGACTGCTGGAATCGCTGGATCCCCTTTCCGGTTACTTGAGCCCGCGTGAATATGCCGATTATCGAGACCGAACGAAGAATGCCGTGCACGGTGAAGTGGGCATGACGGTATCGAAGCGGTACGGCTACATCGTGATTGTCTCGGTCGTTCCGGACGGCCCGGCTGCCAAGGCCGCCATGCGCAGCGGCGAAATTCTGGAATCCATCGGCGGATTTGCCACGCGCGATATGTCCGTCGGGCAGGCCAACGCCCTCTTGCAGGGCGCTCCCGGATCTCCCGTGAAAGTGGCGGTGATCCGTCGCGGAAAGACGGAGCCCCAGGAAGTCAGCATCAATCGCGCGGTGATCGGCGCGCAACACATCGTGGCGGATCGCGTCGGCGACGATGTGGCGTACGTGCGCTTGCCCGCCATCGAAGCATTGGACGTGTCGGAGCTGCGTGACAAATTGGCGCAGTTCGACAAGCAGGGCCTGCACAAGCTGCTGCTCGACCTGCGCGATTGCACGCGCGGCGATGTCAGCGAAGCTGTGGTGGCCGCACAACTTTTCCTGACTTCCGGGAAGATCACCTCTCTCGAAGGACAAACCGTTTCGCACAAGGATTTCAATGCCGAGCCGGACAAGTCCGTCTGGCACTCGACCGTGGACGTCTTGATTTCGCCGAGCACTTCGGGCGCGGCGGAAGTCCTTGCCGGAGCGATCAAGGGCAATAAGCGCGGCGATCTGGTGGGCGAGCGCACCTTCGGCTCCGCCTCCGAACAAAAAATTATCCCGCTGGACGACGGCGGAGCGTTGATCCTCACGGTTGCGTTTTATTCAACACCTGACGGCAAATCCATCGTGGAGGAAGGCGTGGCTCCCACGGTGGAGGTGCGTCCGAAGGCGATCGATCCCTCCGCCGAACCCACCGATACCGAGGACGAGGCTCCACTCGGTCCCGGCCAGTTGCCCAAAGCGGATGATCCGGTTTACAACAAGGCTCTCGAACTGCTCAAAGGCGGCGAGGCCCAAAAGGCTGCCTGAAGTGTGAATCGCCGACCGGACGCGCTCGGCCCACTCGCCACACAAACTCCCGCACTGCGTATCATCCTATTTTTCTTCTGCGCCGCCGCGTTATTTTTCGCGGCAGGCTGCCGGAAAAAATCCGCGCCTGCGTCAAACGTGGGGATCCGGAACATCACCCGTGAATTTGTGTTTGCCGCGCGAAACGCGAGCGGGGGAAGGGCCGAAGTGGGCATGCGGCCCGAATACGCCACGCGCCAGCCCGGCAAGCAACAGGCGCTCGCCGCCGACCACATCTACATTACCGTGCCGCTCACCAAAGCCGGCGCGCCAGACGCGTCCGCGCACGATGCCATTGAAGCCGAACTCGCGCGTGTCGCGGAGTTTCACCACCTGCAGCGCGTCGCGCGCCCCGGAGCGCCCGGCCTGGAACGCTTCGACTACCTGCTGGACGGCCGGCGCACGCAATCGATCCACCTCATTACGCCTCTGCCACAGGCGGAGGCTGCGTCCCAGGCGCCCGCGCGCCCGCAACTCGCCATCGTGATCGATGATCTGGGAAATGATCGCGCGCAGGCGGACTCTCTGTTCAGGATTGCATATCCGCTGACCATCTCGGTGCTTCCTCACGAAGCGAACTCCGGCGAAATCGCCGAGGAGGCGCACCGGCGCGGGTTTCAAGTGATGCTCCATCTGCCCATGGCCTCGAATGCGGGGGACAGGGACGAAGCGATCGAGTTGCATCCCGGTATGGCTTCCGCTGAAGTAGAAAAAACGTTCGCAGCCATGCTGGACACTGTCCCTTATGCCGCGGGAGTCAACAATCACGAAGGGTCGCTCGGCACTGCCGACCAAAAACTCATGGACGAATTGATGCCTTTATTGCACCAGCGCAATTTGTTTTTTATCGACAGCCGCACGACCGCCGCTACAGTCGCGGAAACGGCGGCGCACGCGGCGGGCGTCGCGGCCGCACGGCGCAACGTGTTTCTGGATGACGAGCAAGCGGTCCCGGCCGTCCGAAAACAATTTTCGTTGGCCATTCGCGATGCCCGGGAAAAAGGCTCGGCGCTGGCGATCGGCCATCCGCATCCGGAAACGCTGGAGGTGCTCAGCGAAATGTTGCCCGAGGCGGAGCGGCAGGGTGTCCGGCTGGTGTTTGCGTCGGATTTGGCGCGCTGATTTTGGCTGCACAGCCACTCCCGGCTGCGTGATTTTGTAAGCCGCAGGCACGGGCTGCCTACATAATGACGGTCGCAAACCCCGCACAGGCAAGAGTGCCCGTGCTACAGGAAAATTTCAGACCGTCCTTTGGTACGCCATCAGAATGTCCGGAAGCGACAACACTCCCTCCAGCTTGCGAGAGCCCGCGCGGCTGACCACGGGCAAAAGCGCGTGGCCTTGAATGAATCGCAAGGCATCATCCAGGCGCTGATCGGGATGCAGGATGGGCAAGCGGGCCGTGGACAAAACCTCGCGCAGCTGTGTCTCCCTGGGGTGCGCCGAAGACATTGCGGGCAAATCTTTTCTGGCGATGCCCGCCCAACGGCCCGTTGGAAAGCGCACCAGCAGGACTTCTGCCGTGGATGCCTCCGCAATTTCCAAAGCGCGGGCGAGCGTGTCGCTTGCCTGTAACGGCGTTAAATCCGGCTTCCGCATGGCATCCTCGACGCGCAGGACGATCTGCTCGCGCTGTTCCTCCATCGAAGGCAATTCCATGTCGTCCTGTTTGGCCAGAAGATCAAACAGCGCGATGTCCTGATATTTGCGGGAAATCAAATAGGCGATGGTGTTGGAGATCATCACCGGAAGGACGATGGAATAGCTCCCCGAAGTTTCGACGACCATGAACACGGAAGTGATCGGAACGCGCAGGAATCCGGCGAAGAAAGTTCCCATGCCAACCAGAGCGAACGGAGCCACGGTCGCGCTGACTTGCGGGAAGAAGTGGTGCTCGAGCCCGCCGATCGCTCCGCCAAACATCGCCCCGATGAACAACACCGGCGCGAACATTCCTCCCGGCGTGCCGCTCACAAATGACAAGCTGGTGGTCACTATTTTTGCGAATCCAAGGATGGCCAGAATTTGCCAGGTGTACTGGCTACGCAGAGCCTGGTCAATGTAGGGATAGCCCGTCCCCATGGACTGCGGGAATCGCAGGCCGATAAAACCGATCAGCAGTCCCGCAACCGCCGGTTGCAAGTAGTACGTCCACTCGGGCAAGGCGCGGAGCTTTGGCCGGAAGTAGGAAATAATTTTTGTGAAGGCGAGTGAAAGAATTCCGCTGACGACTCCCAGCACGGCATAGGCAAGCAATTCGGCGGGATGGGCGAGAGTGTATGGCGGGACGCGGAACATGGGCTCGCCGCCCAAAAAGGAGCGCATAACCACGGCGCTGGAAACCGCCGCGAGCACGATCGCGCCCAGGGCGCTAGCGCTCCACGTGCCGATCACTTCCTCGATCACAAACAAGACCGCGGAAATGGGCGCATTGAACGCAGCGGCGAGGCCCGCGGCCGTGCCCACGGGAGCAAGCAGCCGCAGCTTGTCCCGGGAAAGTCTTAAGCGCCTGCCGAGCGCGGAAGCGATTCCCGCTCCCATCTGCAGGGATGGATCTTCGGGACCCAGCGATTGGCCGCTGCCGATGGCCAGAGAACAGGTGATAAATTTTCCAATGACGGTCCGGAAGGGCACGTACCCGTCGAATACGTAAACGGCAGCCTTGGTCTGATTCACGCCGCTGCCGCGAGCGCCGGGAAAGAATTTTTGGACCAGAAAGGCGACGACCAGCCCGGCTCCCGCCGGCACCAATAAAACCCGAAAATGCGGCGGCGCGAGCGCGGAGCCGAGAAGGGCGAGGCGAACCCACTCGATGGCAATGCGGAAACAAACCACGGCCAATCCGGAGAACATTCCAATCAGGATCGCCAGCAACAGGAAAAGATTGCCTTCGGAAAGAGTGAACGAGGGCGCCCGCGATCTCAGCCACTGGAGACCCGAGCCGTTCGCATCTTCCGTTGGAGCAGGAGCCGGCGTGTCTCTGGTGGGAATGCCGCGCTCGCTCACGGATGGTTCCCTTCGTACCGCGTGGTCATCAGCCGCGCCGTTGGACATATCGCGATACGATATTCTGGAAGTCAGCGATCACAGCTCAAAGATAACCTAACGGGGAGAGAAACGTACGGATTTATGAAAGCCAAGCCACTCGAAACGATACCCCGGAGTAGGACGGGCTTCAGCCTGTCTGGTTTAAGTAATTGTGGGGTCAAAAAAAAAGAAGACAGGCTGAAGCTCGTCCTACTAAAAATGCCCCGAGGGCCGGGCCCGGGGCAGAAAAGCAGTGAGAGTAACACTGCGAGTTTAGGGATGCTGCTGGGTGAATCGGAGGGATATGCCACGTCCCGGCAACCGCCGCAGCGGCTTCGGAACGACGGCGATACACCCAGCCCTTAAGTTTCCTCGAAAATTCCGGTTTGCGAAGCGCGCCTTACCCGAGAACCGCGTCCTTCAACGCCTTCGCGGCGCGAAGACGAACCACGGTTTTCGCCTTGATCTTGATTGCTTCGCCGGTTTGCGGATTGCGGCCCATGCGCGCCTTGCGGTGCGCCTTCACGACGCGTCCGATGTTCGGGATGACGAACTTGCCCGCGCCGCCCTTGGCTTCCTTGACCGCCAGCTTGAATAGTTCTTCAAAGAACTGCGCGGCGACCTTCTTGGACGTGCCAACTTTTTCGGCGACGTGCGAGACAATCTTGGACTTGCTCAGTGGTTTTGCCATCTAGTTTCTATCTCCTCCTCAGAATTGAGACTGCGAATGTGGCCGCACCCTGCGAAGCGTGCGAGCCACGCACGGCGAGCACTATACGGGCGAAGCCCGCGCAACGCAAGAAAAAACATATAAAAACCCAGATTTGACGCGGCTTCCAGCGTTGCGCCCTCCGGGGCCGCGGGTGTGCTACTCTTGCTGTTCATTTTCGAGCAAGGAGCATTCATGGTGAACTGGGAAGAACTTGAAATTCGATTCGCGGCGCGGATGGCGCTCGGCCGGCGCCCTGTGGCTGTCACATTTCTTGACGCGGAGCCTGCGGGCGTTGCCAAGTTTTCCGGCAGCGAGCCTGCTGGCTGCAGTTTCTGGCGGCTGGCTGCCGCGGGCCGCACCTTCTACACCGTTCCGGCGGATCACTTCAACTGCGCCGTGGGAGCCTACACGCACAACGTCCAGCTTCCGCCCGACCGCGTCCAGGAGACTGAAACGATGCTGGGCATGATGTTCAATCTCGGCTACGTGCGGCCGGAAGAAGTTTCCGGCATCCCGCGCCTTCCCAAGGAGCCCGCGGCAATTGTTTTCGCGCCGCTCGGGGACGCGCCTGTCGCGCCGAGCGTTGTGCTCTTTGCCTGCAAGGCTTCGGCAGCCATGCTGCTGAACGAAGCCTCCCTCCGGGCGGGCGCGGGCGGTACGTTGCCACTGCTTGGCCGGCCGTCGTGCATGGCGCTTCCCGCGGCGCTGGCGCACGGAACTGTTTCGACGCTCGCCTGCATCGGGAATCGCGTGTACACCAACCTCGGCGCGGACGAAATGTATGTGGTCGTGCCCGGCGCGAAACTGGAAGCGGTTTCCGAGGCGCTGGGAATCGTCGCCGCGGCGAACGCCACGCTGGAGGAATTTGCGTGCGGGCGGCAGGCGTCGTTGTCGACCGTCTAGTTGGCAATTCTCGCGATGATGTACAAGCAAGACCCCGCCTCTGAAGAGGCGGGCTACAGCAACTTGGGTGCCGCCTTGGCGACCGGACGGCCAGCGATGGTCGAAGTTGTTGTAGCCCGGGTCTTCAGACTCGGGGGTTTGCGGTTGGAAATTCAATTGACGGTCGCGCGCTGCACGGCCAAGGGGAATATTTACAACCTTCCCAATCCCACATAAAACTGCGCCACGGCCTTGATTCCGCCGAAATAATTTTCGAGGGCAATATGTTCGTCCGGCGCATGCGCGTTTTCGTCCGGCAGGCCAAAACCTAAAAGAATGCACGGCACCTTGAACGTGTCATACATCTGCGTGACGAACGGAATGGAGCCGCCCTCGCGGATGAAGACGGCGCGCTTGCCGAATCCCTTCTCCAGGGCATTGTGCGCGACCTCGAAAAATGGATGCGTGTACGGCGCGGCCCAAGCGTTGCCCTGGCTGTGCACGTCGAGCTTGAACTTCACCGTTTTCGGCAGCAATTTGCGGATATGCCGTTCGACGAGGCGCGTGATTTTCTCCGCATTCTGATGGGGCACCAGGCGCGTCGAAAATTTCGCATACGCCTTGGAGGGGATGACCGTCTTCGAGCCTTCGCCCGTGTAGCCGCCCCAGATTCCGTTGAGCTCCAGCGTCGGACGCGCCCCGAGTTGCTCGATGATCGAAAATCCCTTTTCCCCGATGAGTCCCGGCGCGCCCACTGTTTTGCGGAAATCGTTGGCCTTCCACGGCAGCGATTGGAGCGTTTTGCGCTCGGCTTTGGAAAGTTTTGCGACATCGTCGTAAAAGCCGGGAATCGCCACGCGTAAATTCTTGTCGTGCAGCCTGGCAAACAATTCGCACAGGATGGTGATCGGGTTTGGCACCGCGCCGCCGAAGATGCCCGAGTGCAAGTCCTGCGCAGGCCCGGTAACTTCGATCTGGTAGTAATTCAGTCCGCGTAGCGCGTAGGTGATCGAAGGCACGCCGCGCGCGAGCATCCCTGTGTCGGAGACCACCAGCGCGTCGGCCTTCAGCCGCGCTCTGTTTGCATTCACGAATTCCCACAGGCTCACGCTGCCGACTTCTTCTTCCCCTTCGATCATCACTTTCAAATTGATGGGCAGCTTGCCCGCCGTTTTCAGAATGGCATCGAGCGCGCGAATATGGATGTGCACCTGCCCCTTGTCGTCGGCCGAGCCGCGGGCGTACAGATTCCCGGCGCGAATGGTGGGTTCAAATGCCGGCGAGGTCCACAGGTCCAGGGGCTCGGCCGGCTGCACGTCGTAATGGCCGTAGAACAGGATGGTCGGTTTGCCGGGCGCGCGCAGCGATTCGCCATAAACGAGTGGATGCATCTTGGTCGGCAGGATTTCGACGTTGTCGAGGCCCGCCGCGCGCAATTTTTCGGCGACCCATTTCGCGGCGCGCTCGATGTCCGGCTTGTGCTCGGATTGCGCGCTGACGCTGGGAATCCGCAAAAATTCGTTGAGTTCGTTCAGGTGTTCTTCGCGCTTGGAATCGATGTATTCGGTCAAGGTCATGTGCGGTCCCCTGGACATGCAAGTTACGCTGAATATCACGCGAGATGATAGCGCGTAATCCATTCTCGGGCATATAGAATCACGCCGGCCGGCCGCAAGACTGGCGCGACAGCCCACCGGCGTTGCAGAGCCGGAACACATCGATGACTGTCCCGTTGACGCCGCCAGGGAAGTGCCGCAGCATAGACTTACCATGCCCGAAAACGATTACGATAAAGTTCGGCGCAGTTCCCGGGTTTTCATGCGGGTGCGGGTGGTGGTGGCGGGAAAGAATTCCGACAATCGCCGTTTCCGCGAAGCCTGCGAAACCATCGTGATCAACGCGCACGGCGGCCTGATGTATGTGAGCCAGCCGCTGGCCATGGATGCCATCCTCGTCCTCACTAATCCCTTTACGCAGGAAGAGCAGGAATCCCGTGTCGTCTTTCTCGGCGAGGCCACCGACAAAGGCCAGCGCGTCGGCGTCGAATTCCTCACCCCCGCGCCGCATTTCTGGGGGGTCGATTTCGTTCCCGCCGATTGGCCCGCACCGACAGCCACGGTCCGCCCGAGCTAGCCATTCTTAAAATCGTTTTATTGACAACCCCGGTTATCTTTTTGGAAGGCCATCGCTGCCGGTGAAGGGCAATAGATATTCCTGCAATCGTCCGTTATCGGCGGCGGGCAACGGCTCGAGTTGAATGCCCATCTGATTGCCCTCCACGATGCGCATGATGGACCCCAACCCGGCGACTGGGGGCCTTCCAGAAAGAAGGAACAGGCTGACTTCCACTGGAGAGCCAATCGGAAATATATGCGGAGCTCGAACCAAGGCGCCGTTCAGGCTTAGATCAATTGTTTCGCCTTCCACGCTTCTATCGCCGCATTTGAGTCGAACCTTGGCATGCACGGGGACGCGCCGGAATCTGCGCTTCTCATGCTCGACCGCCCCCTGGGTTACACGGATCAAGCTCATCAGGTGCGCTCGATCGACCGGCTTGTAAATAAAAAAACTGGCCCCGGCAAGGAAGCCTTCCGAGAGTGCGGCCGGCCTCAGATCGTCGCTGATCATGATGATCGGAGTTTTCTGGTTGAAACCGGATTGGCGAATTCCACGCACCAAGTTGGAAGGGTCCACCGGCGGCGCGCACAGGTCCACAAGAATCACATCAAACTTCTGCTCCTGGAACTGATCGGCGGCCTCCGCGCTTGTTGTCATGGTCACAGCATCTATGTTCGCCGCCCCCAGGGTTTCCTTGATGAGCGCCCACGTGGCTTCTTCATCTCCGACGACCAATGCTCGTGTGGGCGGTCCACTTCGCGACGAGCCGCGCCCTCCAGTCTGGTTGCGGAATTCACTAATCGTTTCGATTTTCATGATCTGGTTATTTGCCGCTGACGAGCTCGAAATGCCTCTCGCGGTCAGTCGCGCTACGGCATTGACTTCTCCCGGCCGGCGCCATTTACGAGATTTAGGGGAGCCAGGTGTTTCTCATTTTGAACAGAGATCTGGACACCAATCTCGACGCAATCTGGGAAGGGGTGAGCAGGAATGCGTAACAGCTGCCGGGTTTACTTCCAATCTACATAATTAGAATGTGCTTGTGTCCCCGCGGCGTCAAGTGGAATCGCCACCTGAATCCCAGAACGACACACAAAAAGATTTCTGCATACTAAATTTCTGCGTTCGTGGCTAGCCATAACTCACACACAATTAGTGATGATTAGAATTTTTTAAGAATTGCGCGAAATGAGGATGTTGAAAATTTCAGCGTGCGCTAGCGCATCCGGTCAGGGAATCCTATGCACGGCGATGGGCGTTCCACCTAGCGCGGGCTTGCCTGTGACTTTTCGATCTGCTGCTGCACTTGCGTCCTAAATTCGAGCGGGTGGGCCATCCTGTTGAAGACCTCGGGCGTGCCACCTGTTCCGTGGACGATCACCGTGCCATAGCCGAGCATTCTCCCCATCACGCTTTCTTGGACGCCGATGCTTTCCACTCTCGAAAGAAGCAGCTCGATCGTTCTTCGCGCGGCGAGTCCCACTTTGACAAACACGCGCTTGTTGGTCACCGTCATTTCCGTTGCGTTTCTCACCAGAACGCCACGGACGATAAAAATAAGCGCCACGGCGAAAAAGGCCGCTCCGAGGATGATCAGGGATTCGGAAGTAACAGTTTTGTCGCCCGCGGTCCGACCGGAGAGTAGGAACATTCCCAGTCCCGGCAAACCGAAAAGAACAGCGAGCAAAATGGGCCCGACGAGCACGACCCAGTGCAGGCGCGTCTCGTAGACAATCGTCTCTCCCTCGATGAGATGCTTTTCAACGTAGCTCATGGCGCTCCCAGAAGATGTGAGGACACCACATTACCACCATATGTAACGCCACGATTTGGAGAACGAATAAAATTTACCACCGGGAGCCGATGTAATTTGTAGGACAGCCACTCCTGCGTGTCCCTGCAGTCTCAGCAAGGCGAAAGCGGACGGCCAAGAGTGGCTGCCCTACAGGAATCCCAACCCGGCTCAACACCAAAAATGCCGGTTAAGATCGCGAGACCTATTTCAGTTACAATGCACCCACATCCATTCTCGCGCGACAACAGTCTTATTAGAAATCGCAATGGGAAGGGGAAGGAGACCGAGCATGCAACTTGACCGGATCGGGCGCTTACCGGCACAAAATAACGGCTGGTACCTGAGCCGCCGCGGCTTGTTGCAACGCGCAGGCTGGGCGGTCGCGGCCGCGGGACTTTCGCGCGTTCCGGCGCTGGCTGCGGATTCCGTCAGCCCCGCGATGGCGCGGCTCAGTTCTTACATGAGCGAAGCGCGCAATCGCGCGTTGCCGGAAGAAGTAACCGAAAAAGCCAAGCACCACATCCTGGACACATTCGCCGCCATGGTTTCCGGCTCGGAACTGGTGCCCGGACAAGCGGCGCTCAAGTTTGCCAGAAACTACGGCGGCGAGAAAATTTCCACGGTCCTCTGCTCGAATATGCTGTGCGGCCCCATGGAAGCGGCGCTTGTAAATGGCGTGCTTGGCCATTCCGATGAGACGGATGACGCGCACGCCCCGACGCTCGCGCATCCCGGCGTGGCCGTCGTCCCGGCGGCGCTGGCGGCCGGCGAGAAATTCGGTATAGATGGCGCGCAATTCCTTCGCGCGATCGTGCTCGGCTACGATGTCGGGACGCGCGTCGTGCTGACCATGGGCGGCGCGTCCGTCCAGAGCGAGGAACACCGGAGCACGCACAGCATCATGGGAATTTTCGGCGCCGCTGCGGCCGCGGCCAGCGCCGCGAATCTTAATCCGCAGCAGATGCGCTGGGTGCTCGACTACACGGCGCAGCAATCCTCCGGCATCGCCGCGTGGCAGCGCGATACGCAACACATCGAGAAGGGATTCGTTTACGCCGGGATGCCGGCGCGCGGCGGCGTCACCTCGGCCCTGCTGGTCCAATCGGGCTGGACTGGAGTCGATGACGTTTTCTCCGGAGCCGACAATTTTTTCCTGGCCTACGCGCCGCAAGCCAATCCGGCGGGCCTCGTGGAAAAACTCGGCGAACGCTACGAAATCGCCGCCACCGACATCAAGAAATGGACTGTGGGAGCGCCTATCCAGGCGCCGCTTGACGCGCTGGAAATCCTGCTGAAGCGGCGGCCTTTCACGGCGGACGATGTGCAGCAGGTGACTGTCCGTGTGGCCAGGACGCAGGGGTCCGTCGTGAACAATCGCGAGATGCCTGATATCTGTCTGCAGCACATGGTCGCGGTTATGCTGATCGATAAAACCGCTACGTTCAAATCGGCGCACGACAAGGCGAGGATGCAGGATCCGGCAGTCCTGCGCGTGCGGGCTAAAGTGAATCTCGTCCTCGACGAAGAGGAACTCCAGCGCGCCCTGCCGCGCCGCGAGGCCATCGTCGAGATCACGCTGGCCGATGGCGCGAAACTCAGCGAGCACGTCACGGCCGTGCGCGGCACTCCATCGAATCCGATGACGCGCGAGGAAGTTGTGCGGAAGGCGCGCGAGCTGATGGCGCCCGTTCTCGGCGCCGCAAACGCGGCGAACATCATCGATAAATTGCTCGGCCTGGAAAATGTGAAAAATATTCTTGAGCTTCGGCCGTTCCTGCAAATCACCTAGCCAACTGCGAATTCCCGCAGCGGATGCATCTTGAATTACGATTTCCGCCAAATGAGATTTGGCCGCGCTACAACGACCCTCGATTAATTCTTTGGAATGATGGGGAGCAGCAAAAAGGGTTGACGGTTTTTTTCGCTGTGAAGCGTAGTTACGCCCGCAAAAATTTTCTTCGGGCGATCGGCGGGATCGTCGTGCAGAAACGGCCCGCAGCCTCGAAGCTCATTTTTGAAGTTGGAAAGTTTTCCGCCCCTGCACGCGTGCTCGTAATCCTTGCCGCGGATCGTGATCGCGATTCGATAACCTGCCGGGACCACAACGCTCGTCGGCCATATCTCCACGTCCAATTCCACCGGCACTCCAGGCTGGAGAGGCTGCACTTCGTCATGCGTATGATACGGGCGCCACAGCTTCGAGAGGACTGGATCAAGCTTCCGGTGCGAAGCGCGCAGCCATCCCTGGCCCACCGGCGTGTGCGGATCAATCGCTCCTTGAAAAACAATCTCCTTCAGGTCCGGTGAAAAAACGCGAAGCACGGCGAAAATATCGGCGTCTTCGGTGCTCGAGGAAAGAAACAGTTTCACCGCTGATGGACCCGTAATTTCGGTTTCGGCCGCCAGTGGCGGCGTCATCAGCGTGAAGCCGTCACCCATCGCGTCAAAGGAACGGCTCGCGTGCTCCGCCGGCGGCTGCGTGGCAAGCCCGCCGCATGCAAAATCGAAATAATATTTCGTCCATTGCGTGCGGGCCAGCGGCCATTCCTTCTCCACGCGCTCCTCAAAGCGATCGAGACGGCGAACCTGCAACAGCACGCGCGGCTCGCGGTCCCAGCCATTTTTTTCGCCCTTTAAAAAGTGATCGAAAAAGCGTTTCTGCAGTTCACGGCCATAATCGGTATAGAAATGAGTCCAGTGTTCGATCCCGTGGACCTCGAGCCACTTTTGCCTGGATGCGGCCCGCATAAAGCCCTCGAAATTGCCCCGCGGATGCAATCCCTGCCCGCCCCAATTCGCTGCGGAGAGCAGCGGCACGTTCACCTTGGACCAATCTGGCGAACGGTACTTGCTGTAATCGTCATCGAGCGGATGCGCGAGGAGATCGGCGCCGAAATTACAACGGTTGGCAGCCAGCTCCGCGTCGGTTAATGTTTCCGGCCCGCACACCAAGTCGCCGGTCGCGCGGCTGCGCGGTCCCCGCGTTCCCAACCCGTGTTGTACTGTTTTGACTTGCATGTCATACCAGTTTGCCCAGAACGTGCAATAAATCCCGCCGTGATGCGAAGTATCGCGGTACCATTCTGCCGCTCCTTCCCAGACGCACATCGCCGCCAAATGCGGCGGCTGCAGCGTGGCCACCCGCCACTGGTTGATTCCGTAATACGAGATGCCGGTGAGGCCGACCTTTCCGCTGCTCCACGGTTGTTCGCCGGCCCAGGCGATGCATGCGGCGAAGTCGCGCGTCTCCCTCGGTGAAAATGGATCGACACAGCCGGGGGAGCGTCCGCAGCCGCGGCTGTCCACACGCACGCAGGCATAGCCGTGTGGCACCCACTTCTCAGGGTCCACCACTTCCCAGTTTTGATAGAGGTTGGTCGACCCCGCCACCACATCGGGATGTTCCCGCGCCATGGTTTGCCAGGCGTCGGGGTAGCCATCCTGAAAGGCGAGCCCTTTTGCATACGGCCCGTACGTCAGCAAGACGGGATAGCTGCCCTCTTTCGCCGGCCGGAAAACGTCGGCGCGCAGGACGATGCCGTCATCCATGGGGATCGGCGCGTCCCATTCGATCCTCATTCCGTCGCGGATTTCAGTTTTTGATTGCGCGTCGCGTTCCGGCGTCATTGTGCGTCCTCAATCATTTTTCTTGCTGCCTCAGGCGGGCAAAGGTTTGCCCTTGGTCTCCACGCCGAAGGGAAGAAGCAAGAGTCCGACGACGAAAGCTGACGCAGTGAGCGCCACGGGAATGCCTAGCGTTTGAAAATGGCGCACTCCAACCCCGACCAGAAACGTGGCGCCGGCGCCGGCGAAACGTCCCACGTTTTGCGCGAACGCCAGCGCGCTGGCGCGGCATTCGGTTTCATACTGCTCCGGCAGCCAGAAAGAATATACGGTGTAATTCGCTCCGCCAATCCCCAGGAAAAAGAGGCAAACAAAAAACCATTGCAGCGCGTCCGTCTGCAAATAGAAAACGTATCCGAACGTCACCACGATGACCACCAACATCAGCGAATAAAAAATCGCCTGGTTGATTCTACGCCCCAGCCGGTCGGCGATGCCCGGCACGCTCAAAGCGCCCAGAATCGTCCCGATGGAAAGGATCGCCGTGCCATAGGACGCGAGGCGCGCGGCTTGAAAGGAGGTGTGGCCCGCCCTCGCGGCAAGATAGGAGATCGCCGCGGGCACGTACACCGAAGCCGCCCACAAACCAATCGTGGAGACCAGCTGGTACATAAGATTGAGAAATGTGCGGAGGCGATAGCGCGGCGAGAAGATTTGTAAGAAGGTGCGCCTCATCGTCTTCTGGGCCAGCGGTCCGCGCTTGGCTTCCCAGCGGGCCGGTTCGCTCATCCCTTTGCGAATTACGATCAAGAGTAGCGCCGGCAGGCCGCCGACAACGAACATCCATCTCCAGCCGAACCGGCTGCCGACGAAATAATTGGCCAGGGCGGCCAGAAAAAATCCGAAGTAATAGCCCGTGTGCATCATGCCCGCGCCCATGGTCCGGCGCTCTTCCGGCCACTCTTCCGAGATCAGCGTCGCGCCAATCCCCCATTCTCCGCCGATGCCGATGCCGGCAAGGAGCCGAAGCGCGGCGAGAATCCAAATATTCGTCGCAAACGCGCTCAACAAAGTAAAAACCGAAAAACAAAGTATGGTGAGCATCAAGGTGCGCACGCGCCCAAACCGGTCGGCGACCGGCCCCCAAAGCAGCGCCATTCCCCATCCAACCAGGAACAAGGCGAACAAAACGCCGCCGTAGTATCCGATATTGGCGTTCGTCGCCGGAATTCCCGAGCGAGGCAGCAAGTCGCGCAGCGCCGGAACGAGAACGAGGGCATAGATGAAGGAATCCATGCCGTCCAGGACCCATCCGCCCCATGCCGCCCAGAACCCGCGGACTTGATTTGGTGTCAGCGGGATTCGATTTGGTGTCATTTGCGCATGGGATGATACCACTGCAAACCTGAGAATCGTCGCGCGGAACGGCGGAGAGCTGCCTGCCTGATTTTCGCAGGCTCCCATTTTTCAAAATGACCCGGTTCCGGCGCGCTCGCAGCATGAATATCAGTTACAATGCCTCCACGCAGCAATTCGCGCGATGCGAGCCGGGACGAAAACTACAAGTTAGAATTGCGGGAGAATCTTCATGCGACGCGATCGAGATGCGCAAACTCCGCTCGGAAACATCAAAATGAATTTGACGCGCCGCGACCTGATGCAACGCGCGGCGTGGGCCCTCGCTGCCGCCGCTCTCCCGGGCGGCGTGGATTTGGCCGCCGAAGACATCAGCCCGATGATGCTCAAGCTCAGCGCCTACATGAGCGAAGCCCGCAACTCCTCGCTACCCGAAAAAGTACTGCAAGAAACCAAGCACCACATCCTGGATACTTTTGCCGCAATGATTTCAGGCTCCGAGCTTCCCCCCGGGCGCATGGCCCTGAAATTTGCGCACGCTTATGGCGGCCCCAATATTTGCACGGTCGTCGCCTCGGATGTCCTCCTTGGACCGATCGAGGCGGCCATCGTCAACGGGGAACTCGCCCATTCCGATGAAACAGATGACGACTATACCGGCGGAGGAGCGCATCCGGGCAGCGCTATCGTGCCGGCCACGCTGGCCATCGGGGAAAAGGCCGGGATCAGCGGGCAGCACTTCACACGAGCCGTGGCGCTCGGCTACGACATCGGCATGCGCGCGTTTCAGACTGTCGGCACAGGGCCCATTCTGAAAGACACGCACATCTTGGTGGGAACCTTCGGCGCCGCGGCAGCCGCCGGCTGCGCGCTCGGTCTGAACGCCCAGCAGATGCGCTGGCTCGTCGATTACGCGGCTCAGCAGGCGGGTGCGGGCTTCGCTACGTGGCGGCGCGACACCGACCACATCGAGAAAGGATTTGTATTCGGGGGCAGCAGCGCCCGCAACGGCGTGAACGCCGCTTTGGTGGTGGACCTGGGCTGGACGGCAGTCACCGATGTTATGTCTGGCCCCGATAATTTCGTCCTGACCTACAATCCCAAAGCCGATCCCGCAAAAATGGTCGACGGCCTCGGCGAGCGCTACGAAGTGACCATGACCACGCTGAAGAGATGGACGACCGGAGGCCCCATCCAATCGCCGCTGGACGCGCTGCAACTGATCATGAAGAAGCATCCCTTCGAGCCGGCCGAGGTGAAGCAAGTTGTCGTGCGCGCCGCCACCAGCGCCGCCTACACCGTGAACAACCGCGAGATGCCGGACATTTGCCTGCAACACATGGTCGCGGTCATGATCCTTGACAAGACCGCTTCCTTCAAAGCAGCGCACGACAAGCCGCGCATGCAGGACCCCGAAGTTCTCCGCATGCGCGCCAAGGTGCAGCTTATCGGTGATGACGACCTTGAAAAGCTCATCCCCAAGCGCGTGGCCGTCGTCGAGGTCACGTTGAACGACGGAACCAAGTTGACCGAGCGCGTCGAATCCGTGCGCGGCACTCCCGAAAATCCCATGAACCGCGAAGAGGTGGTCGCCAAAGCGCGCGACCTCATCGTTCCCGTTCTCGGCGCAACCAAGTGCGACGCCCTCATCGAAAAATTGCTGAGCCTCGAGACTGTGAAGGAAATCCGCGAGCTGCGACCTTTGCTGCAACGAGCATAACCAGGCGAGATATTTCGTCCTGGTTTGGGAGGGAACATGAAAATTGTCCTGAACATTGTCGGCGTGCTGCTGGTGCTAATTGGCAGCATCTGGATACTGCAGGGAATGAATGTCATGCTTGGCAGTTCAATGAGCGGGCAACCTCGCTGGGCGGTGCGCGGAGGGATTCTAGTGATCGCGGGGATTGTTGGGCTCGTGTGGGCGAACCGGAAACGGCAACGCCCAGCTTGATGGCATGTTGTCAGGCGGCGAGGCCACTGAGGCGAACTGCAGCCGCCTTTGGCCTTCAGGGGTTAAAACTCCTGAAGAGAGCACGGCCTTTTTGTCGTGCCTAAAGGCACCACCCACAAAGCTTACGGGATCAGCTAATTTGACTAAGAGCCGTACGCTTGTTTGTGGGTCACAGCTTCAGCCGCGACATTAGGCCGGCTTACTCAGTTCGGCTTTAGCCGCTGACGTTCTGGATTTCCATCTCCTGCTCAACCATTACCGATGGCCGTGATCATCGCCGCGATCGTGGCCATGGTCCCCGCCGCCGTGATGCTCCTCGTGCTCCGTGCGTCCTTCCCGCGCATCGCCGCGTTCGCGCTCGGAGCGCTCGTGCACCTCGTGCCGCTCCGGGGCGCGCTCGGCCGGGCCAAATCGCCGGACGCCTTCGTAAGAATGAACGTATTGGCCGCGGTTGACCCAGGTGCGTCCCCAGCGGGCATTGTTAATGAAGACGTCGTGCCTGCCCCAATCAAACCGATCATAGTCTGGTCCCCAACCCCACGGCCTGAAAAATCCTCCGATGGTCACGCCAAAGCCGAAACGAATTCCGCCCCCCACGATGAATCCGGGCCGCGGCGGAAAGAAAACGATTCGCGGGTCGTAAGACGGCACCACGACGAAAGCAGGGTTGGCCGGCATAATCGTGATGTACGGCCCGCCGCCGACGACAATCTGGCCGTTACTCCGAAGATATCCGTAGTCAAGAGCCTTCCGCCGCTCTCTTTGGATCGCGTCCATCACATCCTGCTGCTGCGACAGGAACGCGTTTCCGAGGTCGGTGGTCCAATTCATGTCCGAGGCCATCATTTCCAGCACGGAAGGAAACGGTAAGAGCGCCTGCACGCTGGGATCCCATGGGAGTTGATCCTCCTGGATCGCGTTGGCCAGAGCCTGTCCATGGAGGTAATGATGCTCATCGGCCCAGCGCTCTGCATCGCGAATCTGGTCGGGATAGGTCGCGCCCGCGAGAATTTGCGCCACGAGCGGGTCCGGGTAAAGCGCGATGCGCGAAACCAATTGGTCGAGCTGGCCCTCGGGGTAGGACATCTGGGACGCCCGCGCAAACGCGGGAGCCGCGGTTAAGACCGCCAGCATGAGGATTAATTTTATGAACCGCATGTTACGATTCTCCTTTCGATATGAAAAAAACGCTGGGCTCGCCTCGAGCGGCATCACGATCCCGCTTCCACACGAGAAAATAGTAACGCACGGGATTCAGAATCGTAAGTGATAGGATTGCGGCATGTGTCGCAGGAGTTGTGATACGTGCTGGTAGCAGAACATTCCGCCGCGGCGGACTGTTGCAATTGGCCGCCAGTGAAAATTGAAACCCAACAGGCTGAAGAGCATGTGTGGCAACTCAATTTTGAACAGGCCAACGGCTGAACAGGTTGCGGAAAAAGTCCAAAAGCGTCATTCCGAGGGCGCGGTTTGCCTGAGGAATCTGCTTTTTTCTCGGGATCGGCGAAAAAGCAGATCCCTCGCTTCGCTCGGGATGACATTAAACTACTTTTTTTGCGCAGCCTCTGTAGCCGTGCCCTGCAAAGATTTGAAAGTAATCATACAGGCTCTGAAGACCGGTCTACTGGAGATCCCCCATGATTCGACGTGATTTTTGCAAGACGTCGCTGGCGCTCGCTGGACTCGCGCTGCGCGGTGAACGTATGGAAGCTTCGGCAAGTCCCGCGGAAGAATTTCCCAAGGCGCCGGGGCTGACCAAATACGTCTCCGAATTTATCGTGAACACGAAATATGAGGACATCCCCGAAAACGTGATCGCCCTCGGCAAGAAAACAATTCTGGACGGATTCGGCCTGGCGCTGGCCGGATCCGCCTCCACGGCGGGCCCGCGCATCCGGCAATACATCGAGTCGCTCGGCCCGTGTGGGGGAAGCTCCAGCGTCATCGGAACGAAAATGAAAGTCCATCCGCGCTTCGCGGCCCTGGCCAACGGCATCTCCATCCATGCGGATGATTACGACGACACCGGCTCGGCGCTGCATGTCGCGGGGCCTACTCTTCCGCCTTCCTTCGCGCTCTGCGAATTGGACCGCAGGAGCGGCAAAGACCTGATGCTCGCCTTCCATGTGGGCGTCGAAGTCGCGAATAAAATCGGCGACGCGGTCTCTCCCCGCCACCAGCAGGACGGCTATCACACCACAGGCACCATCGGAACCTTCGGCAGCGCCGCGGCGTGCGCGAAACTGCGCGGCCTGAATGCGGAGCAGACCGCCATCGCGCTGGCCATTGCCGGATCCGAGGCCAGCGGCCTGCGCGATAATTTTGGTTCCATGACCAAGCCGTTTCACGCCGGGCACGCCGGTGAAAGTGGCAGCGTCGCCGCGGACCTGGCGGCCATCGGTTGGACGGCCGCGCCGGATATCCTCGAAGCGCCGCTCGGATTTTTCCAGGTGGGAGGAGGATTTGACCCGAAGGTGATCGTAGATCGGCTGGGCAAGCCGTGGATGTTCGCTTCTCCCGGGGATTTGATAAAGCGATTTCCGTGCGGCACGATCCAGCAGCAGGTGATGGACGAAATGTTGCGCCTGATTCAGAAGAACGACATCAAAGCTGCGGACGTCGAAAAGGTGGAGGTTGCAGGGAACAAGAGCAATTACAATACGCTCTTTCAGCACCACCCCACGACCGGCCTGCAGGGAAAATTCAGCATGGAATATGCCATGAGCATCCTGCTGATCGAGCGCAAGGCCACGCTTGCCTCGTTCACCGACGCCGTGGTGCAGCGCCCGGATGTGCAGGACATGATCCGCCGGGTGCGGTATTACGTGGACCCCGAATTCAACAAGCTGGAGCTTCAGGGGGCTTCGCTGCAAGCCATGCTGGTCGAGCAAAGCTTCCTCAAAATTTACATGAAGGATGGCCGAGTGATTTCAGGCCGCACCGAACCCGCCAAAGGAAGTCCCGAAAATCCCATGACCTATGAAGAAGTGGCCGACAAGTTCCGAGGCAACGCTGAATTCGCCAAATGGCCCGCGCAAAAGGCCGCGTCGGTCATCGAACTCGTGAAGTCCCTTGAAACCGCGCCCGACATGAGCCGGCTTACCGCCGCGCTCGCGGGCTGAGTTCGCTCGATCAAGTTGGAAACGCGAGAGCGGACAGTCTTGCTCAAACTTCATTGGTTCTGAAGGGGTAGGTCTGTGCGAATCGATCCAGTCGTTCGATAGTGTTGATAATGCTTGTGACAAAATCTCACGCGTTCAATAGGCAAAGGACGGCGCACACAACGATCTCCTACTCTTCATGTTGCGCGAGAGCCGTGATCGGTGGTAGTTTCGGATCAGCCCGCCCGGGAAGGAGATCGCAATGTCATTTCTTCATTCGGTCGTTTCTTTTCAATTGGGCTGGGTGATCGCGGCGGCAGCCGTAGTGGCCGCTCTTCTGGTGTTATGGATTTCGACTCTTTTAAGCCGCAAGTTTTTCGTCACGATCAGAAGATCCGATGAAACCGAAGTGATGGCCTTTCATCTTCGACGCATTGCGGATGCGCTCGAGCGCCTGGCCAGCGCGCGCGAATCTCAAACTCAGCCTTCCTTGGATACCGCCCCGGAAAAACCCCTGGGTTTGTCCATGTTTGGACGTTGAAAGGAAAAAGCCGGAGCCGGATCGAGATAAGAGAGCTTCCGCTGCCACGGCTTTGGTGAAACCTCCGAGCGTGAAGGGAACGATCGCGTGATCTGGCCAAACGGGCGCACGCATCGTCGCGCCGCTAAGCAGTTCTCCCCCTCCCCAGCCCCGGGTCCTGCGCGGCATTAAGGATAAAAACATGAATAGCAAACAGCGAGCGGTTTACTTGCTCCTTTTTTTCGGAAGCGTTCTTTTGCTGGTGGCTGGATGGAATCTTCCGGAGAATCCGGCCTGGCAAATCGGCCGGCCAGGCGCGCCATCCGGATCGAACGGAAGATGAGTGGAAATTCGGTTAGCTATGCGGCCCGGGCTCCGCTCAACGCGCGTACGAACCGGTTTTCAGATCCTGCAGCACCGACGCCGCGCGCGGTGACCAACCCAGTTCCTTCACCGCCTTCTCGCAGCCGACCTGCTGATCGAGGACCAGCGCGTCCGCAAATGCTCCCATAGTTTTTCGCGCCTCTGCGAGCGGCACCGCTTGCGTCTTGCCGTTCGCTCCCGCTCCGATGCTCGCGGCCTCGGCCACTTCGCGAACCCGGAAGGAGGGCCCGTGGGCCGCGTGATAGAGCGATCCCGGCGCGGCTTTCTCGAGGGCGAGGACGTAAAGCTGCGCCAGGTCGCCGACCTCCACGAATGGCCAGCGGTTCTGGCCGTCTCCGACGTAGCGCGCCGCTCCGGTCTCGCGCGCGGACTGCGCGATCATTTTTGGAATGCTTCCTCCTCGGCCGTAGACCAGCGCTGGGCGGATCACGATCGCGCGCACGCCCCGGTCTTTGTATCCAAGGACTTCCTGTTCAACGGCCGGACGGTGCGCGACGAGCGGAGTGGGACTCAGCGGCGTGTTCTCGTCGGCTACTTTGTCTCCGGTCGAGCCCAGCACCCACACGCCGCTGGTGTAGACGAACGGTTTCCTGGTGCCTTCGAGGGCTTTGAGAATCGCGCGCACCGCGCCCGCGTCCGCTTGCGCGGAACTGGCATCGTTGGTGTTGGCCGTATGGATTACGCCATCGGCGGCGCGCGCCGGCGCTGCAATCGTCTCCGGCTTCAGCAGATCGCCGATGCAGGCGCGGATTCCGCGCGCCTCCAGTTGTTTTGCCTTTTCGGGTGTGCGCGCGAGGCCCGTTACTTTGTGCCCCGCTTTCTGCAACGCTTCCGCGACAGCACTTCCGATGTATCCAGTAGCGCCGGTCAGAAAAACTTCCATTTGAATGTGACCTCCACGGCGGATCATTGTACTGCGTTGCGGTGCTCGCGTAGCGTCAACTTCCGGGTTGGCATTTTTGAATCAAGTAGATGCCCGCCTGAAGGCGGGCGCTTCGTCATCGTAGGAGAAATTCGGGTTACGGCCGGTGTTCTTTGGCGGGAGTGGAAACCGGCTTGAGGGTGGCGCGCCAGCAGCGTTCGCAAACTTCATCGGGATAGACGAAATAGTTGGAGGACTTTCCGCACTTCTTGCATTCGAGCGGCACGGGCCGCGCCACGCCCCGCACGCTCAATCCGCGCGCCAGCGCCTGCCGCTCGACCCATTTTACGAATTCCACCGCCACGTTCCGGTCATGATAGGAATCGGATTCTTCAGGAGGAAGAAAAAAAGGCCATGGACGAAGCAGCAGCGCCACACCCACCGCCCCCAGGATCGCCACGACTAGCCCCAAAATCATCTACGCGCCCCGCTCCAATTGCGGCATCCGTCAAACTACAATTCCACACTAGCTTAGATGCGCGGGAACTTCCCGATGGTTGTCGCGTCTCCGATTCGTAATGGTTACGGGTGCGATGTCAAATAATGGCGGACCGCATTGTAGCTGGGGAAGTCTCAGTTTCGAACGGGTCAGCTCGCCGTGGCAAAACGGAAAAGAAGGAAAATCCGCACCCTTCACCTGTGCTTGATGCGCTACGACCCTTGAGAATCAAATCCAAACTCATGGGCTCGTTACTCGCCCGATTGGCGGCTGCGGGTAACCGGGACTGGCCGGAGGGACGGGCGGGACTGGCCTCTCGTTTCACTGAACATCAGACCAGTAGTTTTATCGGGCGCGTTTGGCGTAGTCTGACGCTGGAGCACCGTAGGCCCACACCAGCACCGTGGGAGGGAAAACGTGTTCTGCGATCGCTGCGGTTCCAACTTTCTACCCAAACAATCCGTGTGCGGGCGCTGCCATGTGGCCGCGACGCGCCACTGGTTTCAGCTGATGAGCCTGGCGACGCTGCTGGTCGCGGTGCTTTGCAATGCATTGGTGGGGCTGCTGTTGCTGCCACGGCTGGCCGCAGGAGGGCACTCGCGCCTGGTATTCCGGGCGTGGCTGTGGTTCGACCACAGGGCCGCCTTATACGGCTGGGTGCCGATCGCGGTTGCGTTGCTCGCGTGGGACTATTTCGTTTGGAATGAGGCCAAGCCAAAGGTCAAGGGATGGTTCACGAGGAAACTGCTCACCTTTTCACTGGCCGCAGGGCTGGCGCCGATGCTGCCGTGGTGGGTCCCTGCCGGGCAGCCGCCAGGACAATTCTTGGAGATGATTGGAAAGTATCCGGGCGTGCCCGCGCTACTGGCGTGGGGCGTGGTGCTGGTCGTCATTGTGCTCCTGTGCGTCAACGCAGAATCGCGCGATTACCTGCTGGGGCATGGGAAGGCACTAAGCGTGGTCAGTTTGGGACTGCTGCTGCTGGTCCTGACCATGACCGTGGTGTGCTGGTCGGTCACTTACTGAGCGGAAGCCCCCTTTTCGCAGTATGCGGGATGGTTGAGCAATGGAAGCCCTGGGTATTAAAACGCGAAATTGGCGGTTTGCCGTTTGACAGAAGAATCAACGAAACCCCTTTGCCGGCCATCAGATAGCCCGACTTTCAACTCTTTACGGACAGCGGAAGTTGGCACGATTGGTGACAGTTGAGTCACAATATGGTGACAGTGTGTCATTCATTCTTTACATACACGAATGTCACAAACTTGGTTCCGAGTGTTTTAAGCGGAGCTAGGGTCTTTCCAGTACGAGAGCTCTCCAGGACCTCTAAGCGCTATGGGGGGATTCGCGTGAGCTACTTTTTGTCGGACGCAGGCAGAACTGCGTTCCCAACCTGCTTGTTATATTCCTCGATATCGATTGGAGAGCAGAGGAACTCCTCCATATCGAAGCCGGGCGGTTGCAAGTGCAGAGGGAACTTGTTGAGGCCAATCCAGGGCTCGGCATACATCTTCGGGTCGATAATCGTGACCGTGAGCTCCATGTTGTCGTGGTCCACGCGGTGAAAGCGTTCCTCGACGCGCAATTCATCGCTATGCGGACGGCCCGCGTGATCCAGCCAGCTTCTGGGATTCAGCCCGGTCGTCTCGACCACGAAGGTGTAGTCGTCCACCCATTTCCCGACGGAGTATCCGTTCCACCGCAGCTCCGGGTCCTTGGGGAGTTCACGGCCATCGGTCCAGATGATGCGGAAGTTTCCGTAGAATTGATTCAAGTAAATCACCTGGTTCGCGGTCTGAACGAGCTCGATAGTTCTCAATTCATAAAGTTCCATGCCCGGCAAGCCGATCGGATCGCACTGGCTCACGGGATCATTTGTCAGCGCGGCGGGGACTTGCCTGACGCCGGGTCCAGAGGGTTTATTGGCCTTGAGCGCCGCCAGCCCTGCGGGCGTGTACGCCAGTGGATGCATAATGCCCGTCTCGTCAGGTTGCCCGCCTTCGATGCCCTGCCCCCGGGGTTTTATCAGCGCCGGATGTTCCAGCGCGCCACTGGGTTGGCGTCCCCCATCTGCCTCCGCCGCATCCCAAACTCCCGACAGGTCACGGCGCGGAGCCGGGGCTGACTTCTTCCCGGCGTAGGCGGGTTTTATCGGCGGGATGGTGTTCCAAACATCCGGCTTGGGCTCATCTCCCGCCGCTTTGGACGGAGCGGTTTGCGCGCCCAGAACGGGAGAAAGCGTCAAGCCTGCAAGCAGGGCCACTACCGAGATCGCCATACCCTTGTACATTTCCGAAATGCCTCCGGCAACTTCGATCCCAACTCTGCGAATCTATTCGCGGCGATGGGCGTCGAAATCACAGACCCGAATACGATCGGCGCGTCCCGCTACTCGCTACGGTAAGGGCGCCGGCTCCAGCGATTCCTATTGGAACTGTTTGCCATTGATCACAATGCGCTTTCTCGGGGCGGTCGGGCTGGCACCCCCCAGGAACGCGATCGGGTTGCCGTTCTTGGCCGGCATGGCATCAATTTCGACTACATCCCCGGCCTTGAATGTATTTTTGGTCCAGCCGATCTGAGTCATGGAGACTGGATTCTGCCCTTCGACAATCCAATGCACCACGTTGCCGTTGTCGTCTTTGCCGTCGAGTTTCACGAACACGTGGGGATTGGACCAAATATAGTCCGTCACGGTTCCCTTCACGGTGACCGATTTCTCCGCATCGTACGCCGCGTTGCCGTGATGCGCGAACAGCGGAACGGAAACCGCCACTAGGCCGATAACCGCAAAGGAAATAATCCTGAGCTTTTTTATCATAGCGCTTCTCCAAATTTTTTTGCGGGACAGCATTCAATCCGGCACGCCTGTCCGAGGGCAGGAGCGATTCCTGTGATTTTCGTTTTAACCGCCCGGATGCGCAATTTATACACCGGAAATCATTCCCAGTGTACCAAATTGTTTTCGTTGCAGGTGGGTGGACTGAACGATCCAGCTTGACGTGGACCAAAAGTATAGAGCCAACAACAAAGCAGGTAACATTGTTTGAGAGTAGGAGAGGTTTGCCTCTGAAGGAGCCCGGGCTTCACCATGGAAATTCTTTTGTTACCCTAGTGGCTTTCTTTGTCGCTGGCGGTGCTGCCGATCAATTTGTTGTACTCCTCATACTCCGACGGCGAACAAATCATCTCGCGGACATCGAAACTGGACGGCTGGAGCTCTAAAACGAACTTGTCGAGGGCGACCCAAGGCTTGGTATACATCTTCGGATCGTCAATCGTCACGGTCAGTTCCAAGTGATCGTGATCCAGGCGGTGGAACCGCTCCTCCACGCGCAGATCGGCGCTATGCGGCCGTCCGGCTCGATCGATCCAGGTCCTTTCATCCGTCCCGACGGTCTCGACGACCAGCGTGGAATCATCAACCCACTTTCCTACAGAATATCCGAACCACCGCGGTTCGGGATCCTTGGGGAGTTCCCGGCCGTCGGTCCAGATGACACGCCAGATCCTGTTGAATTGGTACAGGACGGTCACGTTCTGGGGCGTCTGAAGGATCTGAGTGGTTCTTAATTCATGAAGGTCTACGCGAGGAAATCCCTGGGGATCACAGGAGTATACGGGATCATCTGACTCCGTAGGGAGAACGCTTCGAATTCCATTGCCAGGCTTCGTGCGTTTCAACGCTTCCAGCCCTAGAGGAGTGTAGGGCAATCGATGTTCCGGCTTGCCGTCTTCCGGCGCCGCCTTCGCGCCGAGTACCTGGTTTCCGCTCTGGTCCGGTTGCTCCCAGATTCCGGAAATGTCATGACGCGGAGCAGGGGCTGCCGTGCGATCCTTCGCGAGTGGGATTATGGGACGTCCCCAACCGTCGAGACCGGGGGCCGTAGGGGCTGGCGACCTCGGCTTATCCGCCTGCCCGTCCGCCTGCCCGCCCGGCGGGAGGGTCTGAGAGCGCACGAGGGGCGAGAATATCAACGCTGCCAATACAACTCCCGGGGCGACAAAGTTTCGGCGGGCTGCCCTTCGAAACTCAGGCTGAACAAGTACAGCACGCTCCCGATGCTTTAGCATGGTGCGAACCCTTTCCACGGTTTAGCGTTCGTGTGCGGCTCCTCACGGCGTCGCGGATTCATCCGGCTTGACCTGGGTGGCCGGGTTCACGCGGCCGGGCAGCTTCTCGCCGCTTGCGAGGATAACTTCGAGGATGCGCCCGGCAGGGTTGCCATTCTTGACCGGCAGCACAATGACTGTAATTTGCTCCCCGACCTTTATGGATTTGTCGGTCCAGCCACTGCGGCTCATGGTGGTGGGATTTTCCGTCTCGGCGATCCAATGCACAACGTGGCCGCTGTCATCGCTTACGTCGAGCTGAATCATGCAATGCGGGTTGGACCAGATCCACCGCGTCACGGTCCCCTTGAGTGTGACCTTTCGATCCGTGTCATAGGCCGCGTAGCCGTGGTGCGCGAAAAGCGGCACGGAAACGGCCAACAGGCAAACTACTGCGTAGGAAATGGCCGCAAGCTTGCTTCTCATGGCGCTCCTCCGTATTCTTGTGCGGGACGAAACCCGTTTTACACGACCAACCGGGGGCAAGAGCGATTCCAACGATCTCCGTTTTGACCGCCCAGATGGGCAATTTATACACCCGAAATCGTTCCGAGTGAACCAGATTGTTTTCTTCGAAGCCGTCTTCCGCAACCTGTTTCGCTACACGCGCGTCTACGAAGTGAATTATTTTCTCACTTCGAACTCGCATACCTCCCGCCGTGCTCGCCGCAGGAAGTCCCGGTGGCGCACGACTTCGCGTTAGAATTATTCGCCCTGGATCAGAAGCTCGATCTGCCCGCAACGGCCACTCGCGCCGACGTGATGAAGGCCATGGACGGGCACATCGCAGGACACGCCACGCTAGTGGCGCCGTATAATCGGTAGGCACCGTTCGCACATCTGCCTTTTTTATCTGGGTCAATCAAGGGGGGCGCTTGGTTCGAATGTTTATATCTAAGCGTAAATCACTCTAACAAAGGCCCCGCCCTTCCCAACCCCGAAGGACGGGGCACCCTCAAATTCAGAATCGCTCAAAGCCCGGGCCACCCGCCCAAGCCGGTTTTGGAAAGTGCCAGCGATGTCGTTTTGTCGCGATTAGCGCGACGATCTTAGCATGATGGAAACCATTTTCAGCCAGATGCAACTCAAGGGTTGACAAAGAGTAGTCGTAAATGTACCAACGGTGAAGTTGGCGATTATTCAAAGGAGTTATGGTGATGAATCGTGAAAAAGAGTTGATCGGAGCCCTAGAAACTGCTATTCAACGACTGGAGTGGGCCGCAAGATGTTTCGGCAAACCCGAAATAGAGATCGATTGCTTTGACGGCAGGAAACTAACGGGGCCGGAATACGCAAGAGATACCATGACCGTTGTTGGACAACTACGCGATGTAATTGGGACAAGTTGAAGGAGTCAAGCGCGGAGTTACTAGGCCGCGTTGCGGGCGTTCACTAGGCAGCCAGGAGGACACACCGATGAACTCGGCTCCACCTCGTATAAAAACGTGGCACGTATATCGTGCTGCAATTTGGATTGCACTGCTTCAGTTCTTGTTGCCTGCAAATCTAGGAATGGCATTGGCGACCCAACAGACTGCTCCGGACGACGCGTATACTGGAGTTGAATTGCTACGTCAATGCAAGGATGCCATACGAGAAAGTGATCCAGGCATCGCTTCCACTCCGTCCGGCACAATGTGTATCGGGTACCTCGCCGGATTCATTGCCGGGTCTATCGTCACGGGAAACTTCTACCAAGCTCAATCCCGCTCCTTGCACGCGGCAATCTGTTTTCCGAAAGGCGGCATAACCGGAGATCAGGAGATTCTTATTGTTGTTAAATGGTTGAGCGACCATCCGCAGTTGCTACATCTGAACGAAGGAATCTTGGTGGAGGCAGCTTTCCAGGATGCCTTCCCGTGCAAATAAACGGCTTGGTACAACTGTCCCTTATCGAATGATCCAAACAGAAATTTCAACCTGGTCAGAGGAACGATTCCATGAAATGCAGAAATTGCAACGCAATCCGTTTCGGAATAAAGCACCGTGGACTATGTAAGCGATGCTACAAAGCTACTCTCTTGATTGGAAAACTAGAGGGCTGGAATCCGAATGACGAAAGGACGTTGAGAGGCTATCCGCGAAGTGTTCCGCTCTTACCACCACCGATAATAGCTAGGATGAAGAAAAACTCTCTTAGCGAATTGAGAGCCCGCCTACAACAATACAAACTCCAAGAAAAGTGGCGCGAAGAACCGACAAGTAGTATCTCCATTGAGTATCAACTTCGATGGCTGGCGAAGCAAGCGGGCGCTAGGAAACCAGATTTTCTGCACGGCGTCGCAAACTGTTTCGATGATTACACGCCTGAACAGCGGAAGACGTTATACAACATGCTGAAAAATATACAAGAGTATTTGCCTGAACCACCGATACCTTGGAGCATTCTCTAGACAGCGTTACTTGGGCCCGTCATCTTTCGACGATTCGTCAGAGCGATCTCGGGATTTTCTCTTCGGGAGAACAGACATTAGCATCATGTATGCCTCTCTCGCTGACATTAGAGCTAGGCCCATCCCTAAAACGAGTAGTTTGTATCGGTGATCTTGCCGTTGACGGATACTCCCCAAGGAGCTTATACTAGCTAGATAATCTAGCCAAGGAGGAAACCATGGAATGGCGGTTGGCCGATGCAAAAAACCGCTTCAGTGAACTGGTTACCCGCGCTCTCGCCGAGGGGCCGCAACGCGTCCGCCGTCACGATGACGCTGTCGTTGTGGTGGCCGAGCGCGACTACGAAAAGCTCACAGGAAAACGTCCCGGCTTCAAGGAATTTCTCATGGGCGAAGGGCCGAGTCTCGAAAAGCTGGATCTTACCCGTGATGACTCCCCCATGCGAGACGTGGAGTTTTGAGAGTCCTGCTCGATACCTGCGTGCTTTCGGAACTGCGCCGTCCCAAAGGGCATCCCGGTGTCCGCCGCGCGGTTGAAGCTCTCGACAGCGATAACCTTTTTGTCAGCGTCGTATTCATCGCAGAAGCCGCCAAAGGGATTGCCCTTCTCAAGGAAAGCAAGATCAAACGCGACCTCCAGGCGTGGTTGCAGGCCCTCGAACGGTATTACGCCGACCGAATCCTACCCGTCGATCTCGAGACCAGCCATACCTGGGGAGAACTCACAGCCGCGGCGCAGAAAGCCGGTAAGATTGTTCCCGCAAGTGACGGCCTGATTGCGGCTACAGCACGGCGTCACGGCCTTCATGTCATGACCAGGAATACCGAACACTTCGCGCCCACCGGTGTGTTGCTGATCAACCCGTGGGCGGACCAAAGATCATAGGATACGTAACCCTGTTAAGTGTGCCCCAGTCTTCTGTTGGAAGGCTGGGGCCTTGCCAGTTAAACTAGGATAACCGGAGGGGTGGGTGAGCGGTTGAAACCGGCGGTCTTGAAAACCGTTGGGCCCGAAAGGGTCCCGGGGGTTCGAATCCCTCCCCCTCCGCCATATTCAGTCTACGTTGTTTGCCTGTTCTTGTGGCGCGGCTTTGGGACGCGGTCTCTCCTGGGCCGCCGAGAATCTACGTGACAAGTTTTCCTCCGGCCCCTCTCACGCCTTTCAGTGCTCCGCCCCACGCAATCACTTCGTCCGCCATGGCGTGCACGGCCTTTTCATGCTTCTCATGCGGCTTGAAAGTTGTGTAGTTTTCAAAGTCTGTCTGCAAAGAAAGCGCGACTTGCGCGCGGACATCAGCAACCTTGAGTTCACCCATCACCAGCCGGAGGCTTTCCACAGCACGAATACCCCCTGAGCCGCCATAGCCCACAAATCCGGCGGACTTGTTGCCCCACTCATGGAAGAGAAAATCGATGGCGTTCTTTAACGCTGCCGATGTGCCGTGGTTGTACTCCGGTGTGACGAAAATGAAAGCATCAAGCGAGTCGATCTTCGCGCTCCAGGCCATCGTGTGCGCCTTGCTGTACTGGCGCCGCGAGGGCGGCACCGGCTCATCCAGGAGCGGCAACTTGTAATCCTCAAGGTCCACGATCTCGAACTCCGCGTCCTGGCGGCTCTTCAGGATGTCGTACACCCACTTTGTAACCGCCGCAGCCCTTCGTCCCGGTCGCGTGCTCCCCGCGATAATTCCAACTCTCAGCATGTCGTCCTCCTTGATTTGGTGGATGGTATTGGATGCATAGCCGCGACAGACGACGCACCTACTCCGAACTGCAGGCGAGCCAGCTGCCGTCGCGAATCACGCGGTTTTAGTGGCGCAGGCGTCAGTCTGTGGGGTTAGGCCTTGCAGGGACGAAAACCCACAGGCTGAAGCCTGTGCCACTTGCAGGCTAACTTCCGTCGCGGATGATGCGGCAGGACTCGATGTCGAAGCTGACGTCTCCGATGGTCAGGCGCGTCTGGTCGCGGAAGCCGGCGATGAAGCGCAGGAAGCGCCAGACATCCGCAAAATTTGTAGCGAGGCCAATGGAAGCGCGGATGGCGCCGGCGCTTTTGTGTCCGCGTTCCTGCATCAAGCGAACGAAACTCAGCAGGTTGATTTCGGCGCCCATCGTGAAACCGGCGCGCATATCTTCTTCGGTCAAGCCTTCCGCCATCTCTCCCGCGCCGGGATTGCAGAAGCATCCCGTACGTAAGGAAATGTTCTCGGCGCCCGCGAGTTCCTCGACGCGCCGGTAATCGAGCAAGTGCCCCTGCGGGTCGTAAAGATTGAGCGTCACGGTTCCGCCGCGCGCGTGCGTGTTTGCGGGGCCGTAGATGCGCACCATCGCGCGGCCATTGGCGTGCCGCAAAGCGAGCAACTCCTCCAGCAGCCATCCCGTGAGGCAGCGCACGCGTTCCGCGATGGTCTCGATGCCGATGGACTGCAGGTGGAGCAATCCGATTTCCACGGCGGGGATGGAGAGATAGTTGAGCGTGCCGTCCTCGAACGCGGCTTCATTCGGTGAAAGCACGTGCGCCTGTCCTTGGACCGAAGCGAAATTTACGGTTCCGCCGGCGAACCATGGGCGCTTCAGATTCGTCAAAGCGGATCGCCGGATGAGCAATGCGCCCACGCCTGTCGGATGGCCAAACATTTTGTAAAAGGAGAGCGTCACGAAATCCGGTTGCACGGCCGAGAGGTCCAGGCGGCTGGTGGGAACAAAAGCGGCCGCGTCGAGCAGCACGCTCCATCCTTTGTTCTGCGCTTTCGCGACGATGTCGAGCGGATGTTTTACGCCTGAGAAGTTGGACTGCGCCGGGAAAGCAAACAGATTGGCGCGGGCGGAGTCGGCTTCGTCCAGCAAAGGATTGAGCCGCGCAATATCCAAACGCAATTCCGGCAGCGCCAGCGGTGCGTAGGAGATCGAGGCCCCTTTGGCGCGCGCGAATTCACGAATTCCATTTACGGAGTTGTGATTGTCGAAGGTGAGCAGGCAGCGGCTTCCCGGCGCAAAAGGAAAAGATTCGCCCACGAGCTTAAGCGCAGCCGAAGCGTTTTGGGTGAAGACGAGGATGTAATCTTCCGCGCGCGCATTGAAATAGCTCAGTATGAATCGGCGGGTGCGCTCGACGTGATCCGTTGTGGTCGCCGAAGTTGGATTGGCGGAATGCGGATTGCCTAAAACGCCGGAGCGCAAAAGCTCAAAATGTTTTTGCAACTGCGATTCCGCATAGAGAGAACCGCCGGTGTAATCGAGGTAGACCTGGCCGCGTTCGTCCAGGCGGCGGTATTCTGTCGCGCGCAATTCGTCCAGCAAGGCCGTGTGTTTGTAGCCGGGGAAACGCGCCACGAAATCCGCGCGCGCGTCTTCGACCTGGAGCTTTGCCTGAGCACTGATTTCCGCCATAGCGCCCATTTTATTCCTTCCAAGGCGGCTTGGCGAACGCGAGCCGTCTAATATTTTCCAACTTCAAAAATAGTGCCATCGGGTCAAAGCGGGTGTAGTCTCTCGGGCATCGGAAAAAGACCAACTCAGTTGAAGTGGGCCAATTGGCTTACGTTCGGGATTCTAGTAGGACAGCCACTCTTGGCTGTCCCGCACAATACCAGCATGGTTTACCCGGACAGCCAAGAGTGGCTGTCCTACGAATGCGCCATGACGGAGGACGCAGCGATGAGGAATCAATTAGACCAATCGAAACGCGCCGTCGTTTTTCTTTCGGTTGCGATGCTGGGATTCGCGATCGGAGGATGGGCGTCCCCGCAGTCTCGCGAGGATCTGCGCGCATCATCGCTCGCGGCGAATCAGACCGCGACTTCGGAGCAGAATTTGCCGCCATTGGAAATTGCTCGGGAAGGCTACGTATTCGCGGGTGGGAAATATTCGACTGTCAAGGATGCGAAAATAATGAGCGGACAGATCTACGCGGAATTCCAGATTCCTGCTCATCAGAGGCATCCTTATCCGATCGTTTTCATTCACGGCGGAGCCCAGACCGGAACCAATTTCACCGGAACGCCCGACGGCCGCGAAGGCTGGGCCCAATTTTTCTTGCGCCAAGGCTACGCGATCTATGTGGTGGATCAGGCTGGCCGGGGCCGCAGCGCCTATCTGGAGAGCCTCTATGGCGCACAAACAACCCCGAGTCTGGATTTCGTGCAGCAGCGCTTCACGGCGATTGAGAATTACAACCACTGGCCGCAAGCGCATCTTCACACGCAGTGGCCGGGCAAGGGCACTCCGGGCGATCCGATCTTCGATCAGTTCTTCGCATCGCAGGTGCAGGCAATGGCCAGTTTTCCCCTTCAGCAGGAGCTCAGCAGCGACGGTATTCTCGCGCTAATCGAGAAGATCGGCCCTGCGATCCTGCTGACTCACTCTCAATCCGGAGCGACAGGCTGGCCCGTGGCCGACGCGCAGCCTGGCCGGGTGAAAGCGATCGTCGCGGTAGAGCCCAGCGGGCCCCCGTTTTACAATGTGGAAAACATCGCCGCGCCCGAGTGGTTTCGCGATTCCGAGGAGCAGCGGCCTTGGGGAATCACGGCCGGTCCGCTCACCTATTCTCCCCCCGCCGCGAGCCCTTCGGATCTCGCGATTGTCCGCCAAGACCAGCCCGACGGACCGGATCTCACCCGCTGCTGGATGCAAAAATCGCCGGCGCGCCAGCTTCCAAATCTTCAAAAAATGCCCATCCTGATTCTGACGTCGGAATCGTCATACCACCGAGGGTATGACCACTGCACGGTCAAGTATCTGGAACAGGCGGGCGTCCATGCCACCTGGATCAAACTGGAGGACATCGGCATCCACGGCAACGGGCACATGATGATGCTGGAAAAGAACAACATGGAGATTGCCGCGGCGATGTCCCGGTGGCTCGAGAAAACGCTCCCGCCCGCGGCAAGCTCGAAGAACGGCAAACGCTAGGGTCCGCAATCAAACGGTGGCGCTGCTCCACACCAAGCGAGTTCCGGATGATAATTCTTTCGCCATAACTGTCCTTCAATATCTGCATCATGTCTCTCGCGCATGTTAGAGTGAACGACCTCTCGTAGTATGAAGCCTTCTTCGCGAGTCGCGTGGGGTGTCGCCGCCTGGTTCGTCTTGCTGGGGGGTTACATCGCCATTTGCGAGTGGATACCCGCGGGCGCGGCCCGGACCTCGCTGGCGGACATCTTTCTTTGCCTGGTGCCTCTCCTCGTCAACGGGGCTCTGCTGATCAATGCCGTTAGCGCGGACTGGCGCAAGAGAGCCTTTTGGATGCTGCTCGCTCTGGGCAGTTCCCTTTGGTTGGTGGGCCAGGCGATCTGGACGTATCTCGAGATCTACCAGCACCAGCACACCCCTTATCTCTTCAACGGATATCATTTCAACGTCGACTTGGTTTTTTACCTCCACGCCATTCCCATGATTGCCGCTCTGGCCGTGCGACCGCATATGCGTCTGGATGACCGCAAGATGGTGTATGGGTATGTGGACTTTGGGTTGATTCTCTGCTGGTGGCTCTTCCTCTACGCATTCGCCGTGGTCCCTTGGCAATACATTGTGGTTGACAGCAGGCAGTACATCCAAGCGTTCAGTGCCATCTCGCTTCTTCAGAACGTCGTACTCGTCGGTGGGGCTGCCTACCTTTTCACCCAAGCCACCGGCTACTGGCGGCGGATCTACGCTCACCTGGCGGCTGCCAGGACCCTCTATGTAGTTCGATTATTGGCCGTTCAGATGGTGGCTGGACGGGGCACCTATTCGCGGGGCAGTTTGTACGATCTGCCGCTGCTGATTTCGTTTCTCTGGTTGGGCACCGTGGGTGTTCTTGCTTACCAAAATCGCGAAGAGGCGGCAAAATTTCCGTTGCGGCCCGCGACCGTGCGATCGGCCGAAAACAATTCCGCCGGCGAAACGCGCTGGCCATCGCGCCTGGCGCGTTTGGCGTTGCTTTCGCTTCCCTTAATCGCCTTCTGGTCCGTTCTGGTTAGCCGGGCGCCCATGGCGGTGCACGAGTTCCGTATTTTAGTTACGCTCGGTGCGGTCTTTCCTCTGGGCCTTCTGGCCTTTCTGCGCCATGAACTGGTGGACCGTGAGCGAATCCGGTTGCTGCGCGCCTCGCAGGAATCCCTCGACAATCTGAAGCGGCTGCAGATGCAGTTCGTGCAATCGGAGAAACTAGCTTCGATCGGGCAGCTCGTCGGGGGCGCCGCGCACGAAATCAACAACCCGCTTACGGCCATTCTGGGATATTCCGAATTGCTCGCCGACGATTCCTCCGTCGGCGAAAAAGCGAGAGGCCTCGCCGAAAAAATTCGCGATCAGGCGCAACGCACCAAGACGCTGGTGAACAATCTGCTCAGCTTTGCCCGCCAGGTGCCCAGTGAACAGCGCACGCCCGTCGATATCAATGCGATCGTCAACACCTCCGCGCAATTTCGCCGTTTTGATCTCCGTGACAAAAACATCCGCATCGAGGTGCAAGCCGGCGCCGGCATCCCGCAAGTTCGGGCGGATATGAACCAGTTGCTCCAAGTTTTCTCCAATATTATTAACAACGCCGTTTATGCCATGCAGGATTACGGCGGCACCCTTACGGTGCGCACGCTGCTGGAGAAAGACAATGTCGTCATCCTTTTCTCTGACACCGGACCCGGCATGCGCAATCCCCATCTCGTGTTTGACCCCTTCTACACGACCAAGCCGGTCGGAAAGGGCACAGGGCTGGGATTGAGCATTTGCTACGGCCTGATCCGCGATCAGGGCGGACAAATCTCCTGTTTCAACCGGCCGGAAGGGGGCGCGACGTTCCGCATCGAGCTTCCCGCTGTCCCCGCCGCTTTTCCATTCCCTCCCCGCAGTGTGGCCTCGCCTTCTCGCAGCAACACCACCAAACTCGCCTGACTGCTTCTTTTTTGGCCGCTTACGGAAAGACTCAATTCGCTGCCATTCCTCGCTCCGCTCGGAACCACATCGGGGGCTTTTTCCCAAGGTGAGGAGCTGAAATCACCGGACATTCGGCTATAATCCCGGGCCATGCCGAGACCTTCTTCCGCCGCTCCTCAGCCGGCCCCCGCCTTCGAGCCGCCTCGTTCCATCGCCATCGAGGGGCCGATCCGCGTGGGCAAGTCCACCCTGGCCCGTAACCTCGCCGATCGCCTGCATGCCCGGCGTGTGTTCGATCCGGAAGACAATCCCTTCCTCGCCGATTTCTACCGGGAAAAGCCCGGCTCCGCCTTCCGCGCGCAGTTATATTTCCTGTTCGAGCGGCGCCGCCGCCTTATCGAGGCGCAACAGAGCGACGCGGCGCCACTGGTTTCCGATTTTCTATTTGAGAAGGACAAGATCTTCGCTTACATCAATCTCGATAACGAAGAGTTGAAGCTCTACGAGCGGTACTTTGAAATGTTCGCGGCCGCCCTGAAACCGCCCGATCTGGTAATCTATCTCCAGGCCACTCCCGAAGTCCTGCGCGACCGCATCGCCAAGAAAAAATCCCCCGCGGAAAAACAGATCTCGCGGGCCTACCTCGACGAAGTCGTCCGCGCCTACGAACATTTTTTCTTCCGCTACTCCGCGTCGGACTTGCTGGTCATCAACACCTCGGAAATCGATTTCGTCGAGCGCAACGCCGACCTGCAGCAACTCCTGCGCCGCCTGCAGGAGCCGGTAAAGGGCACGCAGTACTTCCTTCCCCTGGGTGCGGCCGAGTAGCAGGCCCCGCGGCGCCGGCCGGTTCCAGGACGCTGCAATACGGTTTCGATAATTCTTCGCCCAGCGCGGCGAATTTTGGCTCGCTTTTTGACCCCGGTCCGCCAAGGCCGGAATCCAGGGCATTCGCCCGGCCCTTCCAGCCTCAAATAGGGCTAAAGTATTGAGCTGCAAGGTTATAGTATTGGTAGCGGGTTCCAGGCGCTTGGGAAATGTAAACGAATCCCCCAATATCCAGCTTAGAATTTTACAAAAAAACCGCTTGACTCAGCGCACACAACGCATAAGAATCCGGGCCACAGATAAGAGGGGTGGAACTCCATCCAATGGGGGCGTTACTGTTTATTCAATAGGGTGGTGTTGATTTGGGGGGTGGTAAATGTCCTTCGGGGTTGAATTCTACCAGAAATACTGCCGGCGCAATTCGCGATCTGTCATGGATCGTGCGGCGTGCAACCCTCCGGAGCTATTCACTTTTATCCTGAACTTGTATTTGGCGGGGGCGTAGGGGACGTTGCATCCGTAACCGTGCGGTGTCGGAATTCATGGAGCCGCAACCCGGAAATGCCAAAGTTTCTTTTTGGTATTTCCGGTGTTTAAGCATAGGGGAACCTAACCACGGGTGGGGTACGGGGCCAGAATCAGAAGCGACTCTTTGGACAGTTATTGGACAGGAGGTCCAGAAATGAATTCAGTCATAGCGATATGCGAAAGATGCTGGGGTGCGCGGAGCAAGAGTGCCGTGCAAATGCTGGGTGGCCTATTTGCTGTTCTATTGCTTTGTGTGCCTGCGTTTTCACAAGGCAGCTTCGGGCGCATTCTCGGAACTGTCACCGACCAAAGCGGCGGCGTAATATCGGGCGCGACGGTTACCGTGTTAGACGTCGATAGAGGCGTATCGCGCACCCTGACCACGGATGACGCAGGAGCATATAGCGCTCCCAACCTGACTCCCGGCAACTATACGGTCCGTGTAGAGGCCAAAGGATTCCAAAAGCTGCAGCGTTCGGGCATTGGGATCGAGGTTGGCCATGAGGTTCGAATTGACTTGACCGTTCAGCCTGGCGAGCAAACCCAAACTGTCACGGTCACTGAATCCGTCCCGCTGGTGGAGACCACGAACGCCACCATGGGCGGCACGCTCGAGAATGCGGAAATCGTTGACCTGCCCTTGAATGGCCGCGACTACCAGAACCTCTTGGGTCTGCGCCCGGGCGTCATGCTCATGGTCGGCGGCGGGCCGTGGACCCAAAGCTCCAACAATGTGCGTCCCGACGAGTCCGTCTGGATGGTGGATGGGGTTTTTAACTCCAATCCATTTGACGCCCGTCCCGTCGTCGGAATGCCGAGTCCGTTCACGGACGGCGCGACCATTTTGCCCGTGGACGCGATCCAGGAATTTAACGTCATGGAAAATCCCAAGGCGGAATACGGATGGAAGGCCGGCGCCGTCGTAAATGTGGGAATCAAGTCAGGCACCAACCAGCTTCACGGCTCAGCCTATGCGTTCGGCCGGTATGACGCTTGGGACGCCCGAAACTATTACAACGTTGCGGATCCCATCTCAGGCTGCCCGGTGGTTATCAGTGGATCGTGCTTGAAGGTGCCTGCCCAGTTGAAGCAGTTTGGCGGCGTGGTAGGCGGCCCGATCAAGAAAGACAAGCTCTTTTTCTTTGGCGGGTATGAGGGTTTGCGTTCTACTATCGCCCCTGCGGCCGGTATTACCGCTCCGCAGACCGCCGCAGGAGGTGGGCCAGGGAACAGCATGGTGGATGCAATCCAGGCCCTGCAGGCATCGGGTACTCCGCGAAGCGCGGTCAGCGAGAGCCTTCTCGGTTGCACCGAGCCGACGGCCACGACCGCGACTTGCACCGGAGGCCTTTGGCAGGTAGCCCTGCCGAACACCACCTCGACCATCAGCGCTTTCCCGATCACGAATGTCACCGACAACGGGATTGGGAAGCTCGACTGGCGCCCCAACGACAAGAATGCGATCAGCGGTGTATTCTTCCTCGGAGACTACAACGCCGTGGGGGAAGATCACGCGTTTGTGGGCATTCCTTTCAACAACACCGTTCCAATAAAGGCTTGGACCGCGACCACATCTTGGGTCTATACGCCCAGCTCTACCTTGGTGAATGAATTGCGTTTTGGTCTTACCCGCACAACTTTCAACTTCGTCAACATCGACGTCAATAAGCTCGCAAACGGCACGAGCGCAGGTTATGCCCTCAACACAGGAGTTACCGATCCGTTAACGGGTGGGTTGCCTAACATCAATATCGGGTCGTTCTCCACGGGCCTGGGAACGGCCGCGAATCGTCCTCAATATTTCACTCCCAACCCATTCTACGATGGCCAGGACAGCATCTCGTTTTTGAAGGGCAAACATTCCTTCAAGTTCGGCGGCGAGATTGCGTTCATGGAAGCCGATACCAACGTTTATAACGTCGGCCGGGGACAATTCAATTTCGGCACCACAGCGGGTCTTTGTTTTGCTGGGGCTACAGCGCTGGAAGACTTCTTCTGCGGAAGGCCGGCCACGGGACAGGTTCTCGCCGGCAAGCCGGCCCTCAAGAATACCTGGAGGATGTATGCTGGATACGTTCAGGACGACTGGCGCATGACCCCGAATCTGATGATCAACTTGGGGTTGCGCTACGAATACGTCACACCCCAGAAGGAAGCCAATAACCTCTGGGGCAACTTCGATCCCTCATCACCAACCGGGATGGTTCAGCAAGGGCAAGCGGGACATAGCACGCTCTGGAAGGCCGATCCCTCGGACCTGTCGCCACGCATTGGTTTTGCGTACGACGTGAACGGCAAGGGCACGACCGTAGTGCGGGGCGGGGTAAGCATTATTTACTCTTCCTTTGTGACGGAGGATTTTCAGGGGGCATTCGGGCTCGAGAATGATCACGCCACCGCCCTTGGTAGCGATCCCACGGGGGCGTCAATCACCTGCTTGGGCGGAGCTGCGTTCGGCGAGAGTGCGTGTCCGGCGAGCGGCGGTGGGACGATCCAGGTCGGTTCCGTTAATTTCACCCCTAGCCAACTTTGCTGGGATGCCTCGAGCGCCGCGACTTGCGTCGCCGGCGTCAGTCAGGGAACGGTGTTTCCATCAGTCGCCGCGAAATGCGGAGATGGCATCGGAACCCTACCTTCAGGGCTCGCAACTCCTGGGCCGTGCGACCTCATGGCCGTTGACCCGAATCTCAAGTTGCCATACATATTGAACTACAACCTGAGCGTTCAACATCAATTCGGCTCAAACCTCTCACTCCAAGTTGCATATGTCGGAAACCACGGCTATAGGCTCCTCAACTTTGCCGATATTAATCAGGCCCCCTTGGGCGCATCGTACTGCTTCCCTGGCAACCCAGGCGCACGTACAGCAGCTCAAAACGCGGATCCCAATGCCTGCAGTGGCGTTCCAGCAGCCGGATTGGCAGCAGGCCACTCCAGTGGGGCGGCCCTACAGGAAGCCCGGCCGTACTTCACTAAGTTTCCCTATATTGGGTTCATCAACGATGTGACGAACAGAGCCCATTCCAACTACAACAGCCTGCAGGTGACCTTGACCCAGCGGGCGTCCCACGGCCTATCCTTCACTGCTGGGTATACTTACGGTCACGGTCTCGACAATGGCTCCCTGAATCGCTTCGGAGGCTTGCCGCAGGACAGCAACAATCTGGCCGCCGAATACGCGTCCAGCGACCTTGACGCCCGCCACCGCCTCTCGGCCACGGTTACCTACGACATTCCCGGGATCAAGGGCTTTGGCCAATTGCTCGAAGGTTGGGAGATCAACGGCATAGTGAGTTACCAGAGCCCCCTGCCTTGGCAGGCGGCGGACGGCATCTATCCAGGGCCCCCTGGGAACAACTTCAGCGGAACTGGTGAAACTGCGGATCGCTGGAATATCAGCGGCCCCGCTTCCAGTTTCCCGTCCGGCAAATCTAGCATTCCCTGGTGCATCGGCGGCACTTGTACCGTCGTAGGCCCATACGGCCCCACCACGACGCCGGAGACTGCGGCGCAGAGTGCGGGGTGTGGCGCAGCCGCCGACCCGACTACTCTGGCAATCGGTGGCTGCTACGCATCCTTGGACGGCAAGGCGTTCCTTACCCCTAACGCTCTGGGTCAATATGGAAATATGGGTCGGAACATCTTCCGCGACTCGGGCTTCAAGAACCTGGATATGTCCATCTTTAAGAATTTCAGGTTCAAGGAGCGCTATGGAATCCAGGCGCGCTGGGAGGTCTTCAACGTGTTCAATCACCCCCTCGCCGCAAACCCGTATGGCGCGGGCGGCTTCGTCAATTCCGGCAACTTGCTCAACGCAGCGCCGTTCGGCAGCGCCCTCGCCACGCCGGACTTCATTGCCGGCAATCCGCTCATCGGCTCGGGAAGCCAGCGTGTCATGCAGGTCGGGCTGAAGCTCACCTTCTAGTCGGTTCGGCCGGTCCGGCTCCGTCGGACCGGCCGCTGGCTTGAAAATATTAAAGGTCATCTCCGGCTCCTCTTGGAGATGACGGTTGGAAACACTGAAACGGGCGGGTCAGCAAGAAAAGCTGACCCGCCCGTTTCTGTTTCAGTAGCGTAGGCTTCAGCCTGCGGGGTTTCGGCCTTGCAAGGCCCAAAGCCCGCAGGCTGAATGGGCTGCGGACAAACCCGCTACCTGTCTTTCCGAGGGCTGGGTTTGCCCGAGGAATCTGCTTTTTCCTTTGATTTTGCGCAAACGCAGATCCCTCGCTTCGCTCGGGATGACAGCTTCTGGGACTTCTTCCGCAGCCTCTGAAGCCTACGTTACTTGAGGCGTTCCATCGAGCGCTTCATTACTTAAAATCATTGCGAAACACGACGCCGCCCTTCATCACGAATTTCACGCGTTCCATCTCGCTGATGTCCTCGAGCGGGTTGCCGGAAACGGCGACGAGGTCGGCGAACTTTCCTTTTTCGACGTAACCGATTTGCTTGCCCAGATCATAGTTGAGAGTTTCAGCGGCGTCGCTCGTGGCCATGCGCAGCGCCTGCGTGGGCGACATTCCCCACTTCACATAAATTGGGAATTGGTAGGCCTGCACGCCGTGCCCCACGGTGTACGCGCCGCTCCCAAAGATTTGCGTAATTCCCGCGGACACCAGCCTCTTGAAACTCAGCTCCGTCAGGCGAAACCGCGAGGTCTTCCCTCCGCTAACCTTTAGATCGATCGTGTCAAGCGGCCCCGCCAAGTCCCACAGCGTTTGATTCACGGGGCGCAGCGTTCCGTCCGGCAGAGGCACTTTAAACAGCCTAATGGTTTCGTCATCGAGCCCCGGTGCGCCGGTAACACCGACGATCACGTGTATGGGCAGGTCGACGCCCGCAGCGAGACAGTTGCGCAATCCTTCGCCGCCGTACGCGTGGCACGCCACTTTCAATCCTCTCTTGTGCGCCTCATCGACGATGGCCTGGTTTTCCTCCAGCGAAATCGACGGCACGGTGATCATCTTGCCGTCCGGCATAAACGCTCCCCCGCCCGAGGGCACGGGGTATCCGCTTCCTTCATAGTCTTCCGTCTCGTAAATCTTGATCCAGTCGGTCCCGTAATGCGAATGATCGCGAACCGCGGCGCGAGCCAGCCACGGTGAATTGATGTCCTGCGTGTTTTGCCAGACCGGCATGCCGGGCGCCTGGCCAAACACGCCCGGCTCCGATGGCGCCGGATAGTAGGTGGCGCCCCGGGGATTGAGCGCCGGTCCGGTGACCTGCAACCTCGGGCCGACGATCACGCCCTTATTGATGGCGTCGCGCAATTCGACCGTGGCATAGGTGAAGGGTGAATTCATGTCCTGGAGGGTCGTAAAGCCGGCATATAAATCCGCCAGCGCGTAATGCTGTCCCACAAGTAGCGCGCGCGCATCGTTGGGCTCATGGTCCTGCATCAGGTGCACGTGCCGGTCGATTAGGCCCGGCAGCACGGTCGCGCCGCTCAGGTCGATCACACGCGCGCCCGCGGGAACCTTCACGCGGTCCGCCGGACCCACGTCCGTGATGCGGACGCCCTGAATCACGATCACCTGGTTCGCAAGGTTCGTTCCCGTGCGCGGATCAAACAGGCGCCCGGCGCGAATGGCGACTCCCTCGGGCGGAGGTGGCTGCATAGTCATGCGCGAAGCGTCGAAAGGCGGCGCCTCCGGCCGTGTTTGCGCGGACAGCGCAGAAAAATTTCCCGCCAGCAAAACCGCCGCGGCGAACGCAAACGCAGCTTTCCAAATGGATTTCCCGGTCATCGCATTCCTCCGAAGTGTCCGATCGTTTAAATGGGATTCAGGCAAGGCATATTTCTACACCTTGGCGCGCACGTTTCAAACCAAAAATACATTCCAACACCAATCTGGATCAGCAGGCTCTTTGTTCTTGTCCACAAAGCCTTTCCAATCTCAAATCTGAATTTTCAAGTCTGAAATCTAAAACCTGAAATTTCAAATTTGAAATGAAGTTGTCTCATAAATCGTCTTTGTGGGTCGCGGCTTCAGCCGCTGCGGAAAAAAGTAGTCTAATGTCATCCCGAGCGAAGCGAGGGATCCGCTTTTTCGCTAATCCCAAGAAAAAAGCAGATTCCTCGGGCAAACCGCGCCCTCGGAATGACGCCCGATCGAGGTCGGATGGCGTGCCATTTATGAGATGGCTTTATTTCAGGTTTGAAAATTCACAACACAGATCACATATCCCGCGCCACAAATCTCAAATCACAAATTTGTAATTTCAAATCCAAATCTCAAATCCCATCCCCGAAACTGCCCCACGGCATTTCTTTGCCTCTGTGCCTCGGCGGTCCCATCTCTCGTGCTCTGCCTCCAGCCTCTAATCTCCAACTTCTAACCTCCAGTCTCTGGCCTCCGGACTCCAGCATCCGGTATCCTGTTCGCTGTGGATCGAGCCAATATTGTCATCATCGGAGGCGGCGTTGTGGGTTGCGCGGTGGCGCGCGCGGTTTCGCGGCGCTGGACCGACGTATTTCTGGTCGAGCAAATGCCCAGGCTGGGCACGGGCGCGAGCACGCGCAACAGTGGCGTGATCCATTCGGGCATCTACTATCCGCCCGGCTCGCTCAAAGCGCGGCTGTGCGTGGCGGGCAACCGCATGCTGTACGAATTCTGCGCCGCGCACCGCGTGCCGCACCGGAATTGCGGCAAGCTCGTGGTGGCCCATGACGCGAAACAGGAAGCGCAGCTTGAACACCTGGCCGAAAACGGGCGCGCCAACGGCGTCGTGGGTCTGCGCATGGTGGACCGCGCCGCGGTGCGCGCCAGCGAGCCTCACATCGAAGCCGCCGCTGCGCTGTTAGTGCCTTCGACCGGCATCGTCTCCGCCGAAGACCTGATCAAAACGCTCGCCCGCATGGCCACGGACCAGGGAGCAAGCCTGCTCACGCGCACGCGCGTCGTGCGGCTCGACCCGCGCGCCGACTCGATCGCTGTAACACTCGTCGAGGGCGATGCCGCTGAAGGCGGGGAACGCACCGAGGAAACCATTGAAGCGCGCTGCGTGGTCAATTGCGCGGGGCTCTACGCGGATGAAATCGCCGCAATGCTCGGAAACTGCAACTATCGCATCTATCCCGTGCGCGGAGAATACTGCGAGCTGGTGCGTGCCAAATCGCACCTCATCAACAATCTGGTCTATCCGCTTCCCCACGCCGACGGCCTCAGCCTCGGCGTTCACCTGACACGCACGCTTTGGGACACGGTGCTCGTCGGCCCCACGGCGGATTACGTTGCGGAGAAAAACGATTACGAGCGAAACCGCCTGCCCGTCGAGGAGTTCGTGCGGCGCGCGAAGTCCATGCTGCCCGAAATCGAAGCCGCCGACATGCAGCTCGCCTACTCAGGAATCCGGGCAAAGCTGGTGCCGCCCGGACACGGCGGTATTGCTGATTTCGTTATTATGCGCGATGTAATTATATCCCGCGCCATCCAGTTGATCGGCATCGAGTCGCCCGGCCTGACCTCCAGCCTGGCCATCGCCGAGGAGGTCGTGTCCCTGGCGGCGGAAATCCTCACGTAGCGCCCGCCTTCAGGCGGCCTTTCAAGGTTTCAGCGCTGCGATTCGGAGAGATCGGAAGCCCCCACCCGCCGCATTACATCCTGCGCATGCGGATCGCCCGGAGCGAGGCGCAGCCCCATCCGCGCGTCTTCGCGCGCCGCCGCGAATTCTCCTTGCCGAAAGTGAAGTTCGGCGCGCGCCAACCAGGCCGGGGCGTACAGAGGCGACTCCGCGATTTCGCGGTTTAGATTTGCAAGAGCCCAGTCGGCGTGGTTCGTTTTTATCAGGATCGCCGCAAAGGTTACAACCATGAAATCGTAATTGATATTGTTCCTTCCGCTCATGCTCAACGCCTTTTCCATCATGGCGCCGGCGGACTGATAGTTGCCCCGCTGTAATTCAAGCGCCGAATAAGACGCCAGCGTGTCGGGAGAATCGGGAAGGATGCGCAATGCGATTTGGTATTCCCTCGCGGCAAAATCGAGATGATTGCGAATGAAATACTGGCCGGCGAGATTGGCATGCATTTTGGAGTCGTTCGGCACGGCCCGCACCGCGGAGGAGTAGAGAGCAAAAGCGTCCTTCCAGTCCCGGTTTCGCGCCACCGTCCGCACGGAAAGGACCAAAACTACCGCGCCAAGTAATCCCCAGGCCAGCATCTCTTTTTTGAGTCGAAGCTGGTTCCAGCCCAGCGCCAGCAAAAGACAAAATCCCGCGGACGGAAGATAGGCCAGCCGCTCGCCCAGGATCGTTCCCGTGGGCACCAGGATATTCGCCGATGCCGCAAAGCCCGCAAAATAAATGCCGCCCGCGAGGGCCCATCCCGCGTGCCGCTTCCGAAGCGCCCAAATCCAAGCGCCTGCGGCTGCAGCGGCGGCGAGCGCTGCAGGCAGCGTGTGGCGCCAATCCCGGTAAAGCGGAATTTGGTTGAAGGAATAGTCGCACGAAAGCACTGCGGGATAAATCTGAAGGGCGACGTATTTCCACGCCACCCGCAGTGCATTCAGAATTCTCCATCCAGTAGGAAGATAGGCAAGCGGATTATCAACCATTGAAATTTCTGGCCGACCGAGACGGCCTCCTTGTACTTCCCACAGAATCCCTAGGTAGAGCAAGGTGAGGCTGGCGGCCAGCGTGTATCGAAGGCGCGGCTTCCACTTGCCAATCGTATAATCGCCGAGGAGCACCAGAGGGAAAAACGCCACGGCTGATTCTTTCGACAGCATCGCCAGCGCAAAACAGGCGAGCGATTCGATCGGCCGGTCGCGCAAGTGCAGAATCCATCCCGCAAAGAGAAACCCGGCGGCAAGCAGCTCCGCGCGCCCCACGGCCCAGGTCACAGCTTCGGTATGAATGGGATGCACGGCATACAACAGCGCGGCAACAAACGCCACGGTTTTTCCTTCAGGAGAGTATCCGAGCAAGCCTTGCAACAATATATAAAGCAGCCAGGTTACGCCCAGATGAAGGATTAGATTAAGAAGATGGTATCCGAGTGGCTCCGCTCCGCTGAGCGCCCAATTCAGCGCCAGGGTGGCGAAGGTGACCGGCCGAAACACGTTGCTGAATTGGCTCAGCGAGAGCAACCTGTGCAGGGAAGGATCTGTCACCTGCACATTGCGCATGATGTAGAGTTCATCGTCCATGGCGAACTGGTTTACCAGCGTGTTGCAGTAAACCAGCGCCACGGCGGCCAGCAGCAATCCGACGAGGAGACGTTCTTTCATCTATTGCCAATCATGCGGGGGAAGCGAGGCGATTTCGCAGGCGTTATTTGAAGAATGTCGTCTTTCCGTTACTCAGTGGCGCAGGCTTCAGCCTGTGGGGGTTAGTCCATGCGAGCTCCAATACCCACAGGCTGAGGCCTGCGCCACACAAGACCTTCCATCAAACGCGATTCGATAGATCGACTTGAAGTTTCGGGGCAAATCCGCCCGGCGCTCGTGAAAGGTGCGAACTATGGGGTTGTCTCAGGCAACTCCGTCTTGACTATAAAGTGATACAGCCACATCAGCAGCGTCGTGCCAATCCCGATTCCGGTGATGGCCCACCAGACTTGCGCGGGGCGCTGCACGACTTCCCCGTAGTGATGCATCAGCCGGCCGCCCAGCCAACCTCCCGCGAGCGATCCGATTCCGATGGGCACAAATGCAAAGCCCATGTAGGTTCCCTGCTGGCCGGGGGGAGCCAGGCGCGAAACGTATTCGTAGTAGCGCGGTGAAAGCACGATCTCCCCGAGAGCGATGACGAAAATGGACAGCACCACGGCCCATACTGCAGGGTGTGACGCGACGATGAGCCAGCCCAGCGCCGAGATCAATGTCCCCAGCGTAATGGCCTGAAAGGCGGGGATTTTTTGCGTCAAGTAGGTGACCAGAAATTGCAGGCAAATAACGGTTAGGGGACCGGTGACAAGAATCAATTCCACATCCGCATGCGGATCGATGAAGCCGTGGATATATATTGGCAATATGATAAATAACTGCCAGTAAACAATCCAATAGCCCGAAAAAATCAACAGAAAGACCATGAAGCGCGGATTCGTCATTACGGTAAATAAATTTCGCGCCGTTTCGGCCAGGCTTGCCGTTTGAACTTCGCCGGAGCGCCGCGGCTCCTTAAAAAACAGGAGCACGGCAAAAAACATCAGCAGAACGCTCAGCGCGGAGATGCGGAAAACGTTTTCGACTCCCAGATGCCGGTGCGCCCACGACGCAATGTACGGCCCCGCCGCTCCGCCGATATTCACGAGCGTGTAGTAAATCGAATATCCGATCGACCGCACATTTTCGCGCGACGCTCGCGCGGTGGTCCCCACCACGCTCGGTTTCACCATCGAGATCCCAAGAGCAGGGAGAACCAGAACGAAGGCCACCAGGACGAGCAGCGGCACCGCGGCCCGCACCGGCGCCATCCACGCCGCTCCCAGGGAACCCAGCAGGAAATACGAGCCCGCCAGAATCAGGTAGGCGAGCGAAAGCGCCCGCCGGAAACCGAGCCGGTCCGCTACCGCCCCTCCCAGGATGGCGAGGAACCAGACCATTCCGCCGAACAGGCCCGCGAGCGATCCGGTTTGTTCGGTGGGGATATTCAGCGATTCGTGCAGGTAATTGGCGAGCGAGGAAAACGCGCCGTAATAGGAAAGCCGCTCAAAAATTTCACTGATGTTCGCGACCCAGAAGGCGGGCTCGAACCCCTCGCGGATTTCCTTGAGTCTCTCGCTGACGCTCAAACGGAACTCCTGTCCCGCCGGGCGCGCTAGGTGGAGCAACCGGCTCGGGCGCGATTGTAGCGGATGCTCGGATGGCGCGCCACACCCTTAGGGATTGTCTGTGTGCTATCCTACGCAAATTCTGCGGTTGACAATGGACACTTGTCACTATACACTTTGCTCTAAATGATTCGGAGCTTTAAGCACAGCGGGCTGAAGAGACTTTTCGAGCGTGGCGACCGCAGTCAAATCGGGGCAGACCTCATCCACTGAGTCGAAAATATCCTGTCCACGCTCGATGCCGCGGAAGCGCCTCAAGCCCTCGACCTTCCCGGCTATCGCCTGCACCAGCTCAAAGGCGACCGCAAAGGATTCTGGGCAGTTACCGTTCGTGCCAACTGGCGGATCATTTTCCGATTCGGGAATCGTGACGCCTTTGATGTTGAGTTGATTAATTATCATTAGAAAGGGAAGAGAATCATGCCTATGAAGAACCCGCCCCACCCCGGTCGAATTGTCCGGGAGGAATGCCTCCAGCCCCTCGGATTGAGCGTAACGTCGGGCGCGAAGATCCTCGGAGTTTCCCGGCAAGCGCTGAACAACCTCGTCAACCAGCGCGCCGGCATCAGCCCTGAAATGGCGATCCGCCTCGCCAAAGCTTTCGGCTCCTCCGCGCAGACCTGGCTGCGTATGCAGTCCAATTACGACCTTGCTCAGGCGCTTAAGTCCGAAAGCAAAATCCGCGTCCGCCGCTACCGTGTGACGGCCGTCGCTGCATAAAGAATATCTTTGCCGCGCGCTCCGCTTTATTGCGGGGCTGAAAACCGGCGCATCATTGCGATTACTGCTGCGACATTGAAGAGAATGAAACCGGCGATGACGGAAACCATGGGGCCGGTCGGGAGCTGCGGCCGAGCATCGAAGTTGGCCCGCATGGCCAGGCCCATCGCGAACGCTTCAACGAATAGCAACGCGCATCCGTACCAGGCAAAGAAACTATCAAAATACGCGAAAGTTTCAGCGCGGCGTCCGGGGGCCAGCCATTATTCCTTGTTCGGCAGCCGGAGCTTGGCATCGGGTTTTTTCGCGATCCCGCGCGATACCCAGAATTCGACGAAAAGAGCCGGCAGAACCATCACGGCATAAGTAATGAAAAATTGCTGCTTGGTCATCCAGCCGTTGGGCATTCCGGAAGCGCCAAAGTGCGACGCCAGGCGATCCGGCAGCAGCGGAAAATCGTGAACACACTGCGCAATCGCCGCCAGAACAATGGCGAAAAATAGCCCGTTGGGTATTCGCGTTTCGGACATTTTGGGTTTCCTTAAAAATAATACTGTCAGGCATGAAGAGACACAAGGGAACGTGTTCTGAGCTGTAACGCGAGGGAACCCGTTGGCCTAAGCCTGCCGGTTATGTAATGCTATAGCGTTTCTCGCCCGGGTGGATTGCGACAGGGGAGCCGGTGAACGCATGGAGCCGGACCGAGCCGTTTTCGATGATTAAAAAACAACCTTCAGGATTTTGCCGATGGTGACGCTGCGCTCGATCAAGGATGCGCGGGAACGCATCCGGGGCTCGATTGTGTTTACGCCTTTTGTGCACTCCGAAAAATTTTCGCAGCAAACGGGAAACTCGGTTTTCCTGAAGCTGGAAAATTTGCAGATGACGGGCGCGTTCAAGGAGCGCGGCGCGCTGAACAAGATTCTTCTGCTCTCGGAGGAGGAGCGCCGCCGCGGCGTGATCGCGGCCTCGGCGGGAAATCACGCGCAGGCGGTCGCGTATCACGCGATGAAACGCGGCATCAAGGCCCAGATCTGCATGCCGCTGACCACGCCGCTCGTGAAAGTGTCCGCCACGCGCGGCTACGGAGCGGAAGTGATTCTGGCGGGCGCGAATTACGACGAGGCCTGCGAGGAAGCCGTTCGCCGCTCCAAAAAGTTCGGGCTTACGTTCGTTCATCCGTTTGACGACGAGGCCGTGATCGCGGGGCAGGGAACGCTCGGCCTCGAAATGCTGGAGCAGCACGGCGACCTCGACGCCCTCGTCATTCCCGTGGGCGGCGGCGGCCTGATCGCGGGCGTGGCCTGCGCGGTGAAGGAGAGCAATCCAGAAATCAAAGTGATCGGCGTGCAATCCTCCAGGCTCGCGTCGATGAAAGCGGCGCTGGAAAAAGGCGAGCTCGTCACTCTGCCTGCGAACAAAACCATCGCGGACGGAATCGCCGTGCGCTCCGCGGGAACGCTGACGTTTCCACTGGTCCAAAAATACGTGGACGAAATCGTGCTCGTGGATGAGGAAGAAATCGCCAGCGCGATTCTGCAACTGCTCGAAAAAGAAAAAATGCTCGCCGAAGGCGCAGGCGCGGCCGCGACCGCTGCTCTCCTCAACCGGAAGACTCCGAATCACGGAAAGAAGCTCGGGGTTCTGGTCAGCGCGGGAAATATTGACGTCTCGCTGCTGTCGCTGATCATCCGGCGTGGGCTCGTCAAGGACGGCCGCCTGGTCCGCCTGCGGATCCATTTGCCCGATCATCCCGGCGCGCTGCAAAAACTCGCCGGTGTGATTGCCGACCAGAAGGCCAACATCGTGGAAACGATGTATGACCGCGCTTATTACGGCGTGGTGCTGGGAGACGCCGTCATCGACATCACCATGGAAACCCGCGGGCCGGAGCACGTCGCGGACTTGACCGCAGCGCTGGAGGCTTCGGGCTATACCTTCGAGCGCGTACAATAGAATTCTCGATCGCGGAGGTTGATTTGAACCCGAACGGCAACGGCCAGAGCACGGAATGAGAAAGGCGTGCGTAGTTTTGTGGCGCTGGCGCTACAAAACCTTCGGCCCAACGTTCGGAATTGCCTTGAGACATCAGGAAAAGAACCGCAATGGATCCCAACCCGCTATCCTTCTTGCACGAGCAACTCGCCGACCTCGAAGCCAAGGGCCTGCATTTTCGCCTGCGCGTGCTCGAAGGCGAGCAAAAACCCTTCGCTCAATTCGATGGCAAAAATGTCATCAATCTCAGCTCAAACAACTACCTCGGGCTGACCACGCACAAGGCGCTGCGCCGCGCCGCCATCGAAGCGATCCGCACGCACGGCGTGGGCGCGGGAGCCGTGCGCACCATCGCCGGCACCATGGACCTGCACATGGCTCTCGAAGAGCAGATCGCCAGGTTCAAAGAAACGAAAGCGTGCGTAGTGTTTCAGTCCGGCTTCACGGCCAACGCGGGAACCGTCGCGGCGATCCTGGGCAAAGACGATTTAATTCTTTCCGACGAACTGAATCACGCGTCCATCATCGACGGCTGCCGCCTTTCACGCGCGACCATCAAAGTGTTCAAACACAAGGACGTCGCCGATTGCGAGCGCCTGTGCAAGGAAACCGAAAACTGGCCCGGCCACAAGTTGCTCATCACGGACGGAGTGTTCTCGATGGACGGCGACATCGCCCCGCTCCCGGAATTGTGCACCCTCGCCGAGAAATTCCACTGCATCATGATGGTGGATGACGCGCATTCTTCCGGCGTGCTCGGCCGCGGCGGGCGCGGCACGGTGGACCATCTCGCTTGCCACGGACGCGTACACATTCAGGTCGGTACGCTCAGCAAAGCGATCGGCGCCATGGGCGGATACGTTTGCGGCTCGCGCGAATTGATCGGTTTTCTCTACCACCGCGCGCGCCCTTTTCTTTTTTCGACCGGGCACCCCCCTTCGGTGGTCGCCACGTGCCAGGCGGCGTTCACTTTGCTCGACTCCCCGGACGGCGAGAAGCTGCTCAAGAAACTCTGGTTGAATACGAAATTCTTCCAGCGCCGGCTGAAAAAACTCGGTTTTTCCACGGGCGCAACGCAAACACCCATCACGCCCATTCACGTGGGAGAAGGAGCCAAGGCGTTTGAATTCTCACGCCGCCTGTACGACGCAGGCGTCTACATTCCCGCGGTTGGATTTCCCACGGTTCCTGAAGGCAAGGCGCGGCTGCGCGCCATGGTGACGGCCACGCACAAGCGCGCGGAGTTGGAGCAAGCCAGTGCGATCATCGCGAAAGTGGGGCAAGAATTGGGTCTGGTCTAACTTCTCTTTTTCTTCGCTTTCTGCTCATCGCTCGAGGGCAAAAAGTGGAAGATTCTTACCTCCGTAGAAATTGCTCGACTATCTAGAAATGACTCGACCCGCGGCGGCGCGAAGCACCGACGTATTTTATAATCCTATGACAATTAAGGAGTTATTCCTTGGCGATGGGATTGCTCTTTTGGCCATTGTCCTTTCAAGTAGTAATTGCTAATAGAACCACAGCGGCTAGAATTATAGATCTCAGCCTACGGGAGGAATCATCCATATGAAACAGATATTTTCATTACTTGCAATTGCGATGCTGGGTGCTTGGGCTACGGCTTGGCAAACATCGGCCTCGGGCCAAGCAAGCGCCTCGACGCAATCCCAGACCGCGGCGCAAGCGAGCAAGCCTGAGGCGCGTGCTTCCGCCAGCGGCTCCGCAGCGGCTGCGTCGTCGGCCTCGGCAATCGCCAAAGAGGGAAACAATTCCGCAAGCATTTCCAACGGCTCAAAGATCGACTCGACACTGGCCACTTCTCTTGACGCAAAAAGGAGCAAGCCCGGCGACGAAGTGGAAGCGCGCGCCGCGGAAGACGTCAAACAGGATGGCAAGGTCGTGCTGAAGAAGGGCACGCGCCTCGTCGGACATGTTACGCAAGCTCAGGCGCGAGCCAAGGGGCAGACGCAATCCCAGCTTGGCATTATGTTCGATCATGCCATTTTGAAAAACGGTCAGGAAGTTCCATTTAACGCTTCCATTCAGGCTCTGGCGGCTGCGCAAACCGCAGCGGCGGCCTCAACAGGCGCCGATGACATCGTGGCTTCGGGCAGCGGGATGGCCTCGGGGCAAGGAATGGCGCGGAGCGGAGGCGGGCTTGCAGGCGGCGTAGCCTCGACCGCGGGCACCACGGCTGGCGCAGCCACGGGCTCCGTCATGAATACGGCCAGTTCGGTTCCCGCCACTGCCGGAGGTTCCCTGAACACGGTTACGCGCTCTACAGGCGCCGTGGGCGGGCTGACCTCGACCGGCCGGCTGGCGTCTAACAGCAGCGGCGTATTCGGCATGGAAGGCCTTTCGATCGACTCCGCGGCATCGAGCGCGACGCAGGGATCCATGATCGTTTCCGCAACGAAGAACGTCCACCTGGATAGTGGCACGCAGCTCCTGCTGCTCACCACCGCCCAGGCCCAGTAAATCGCGCAAGCAAACCACGAAGAGAACGGCGTCCCGGCAGTCCTGGGACGCCGTTCCTATTATGGGGCTAAGTGGCGCGGGCTTTAGCCTGCGGGGGTTAGACCTTGCAAGGACCAAAGCCCGAGGGTTAAACCTGCGCTACGAGGGCCTGCCCCTCGGGCCAGAGACTCTTTGTGAACCGAATGATTGGATTTACGCGCCTCAAACCATGCTCTGTGCTAGCTTTAAGGGTGCCAACAAGGCATCCAGCCTGGCAGAGAGCAGCGGGGATTGTGTGCCTGCGTGCCGAGTGGACCAACGTCACCGGGGTAACATGTTTAGAATTCGATTGATCTCGGCAATTACAGTGCTGGCCTTCTCTGTGGCGCTTGCGGGCTGCGGCGGCAATAGTCAGTTTGGCTCGGGGCCCCAAAACAACGGGAACTCGTCGGTCGTCATGGCAATGACCGATACACCTCCCTCGCTGGTGAGCATTCTTTCGGCCCAGGTAACGCTCACGGGGGCGACGTTGACTCCCGGAAACGTATCCTTGTTCTCCGGATCGGCGACGGTGGACCTGGTGCGCCTTCAGACCGACGTTGCGTACCTTTCCACGGCCGCCAAAATTCCCGCGGGAAATTACACGTCGGTGACTCTGACTTTTGCGAACCCTTCGCTCACTTTTGAAAACGATACGGCGGCCACCATCGCAGGCTGCGCCGTGGGTTCCATCTGTACAATTGTTCCGGCCGCTACGACCATGTCGGCGAATATTCCATTGACGGCGTTCTCGATAGCCGCCAATAGCACTACGGGGCTCCTGATTGACGTGAGCCTCGACAATTTGGTGACCGCTTTGCTGGGCGAGGATTTCAGCGCCGGGACGACCGTTACGCCATTCACGCCCGCAGTGTCCGGAGCGCCTCCGGTCGGCGCGGAGGACGTCGTGGGTCAAGTCGGAAACCTCAACGCGTCGAGCAATACCTTCACGCTGACGAACGCGACGGGAAAATATTCCTTGAAGGCGGACAATACATCGACTTTCTTTCAGTTTCCCGCCCTCGTGTGTTCATCGCCGGGATTCGCGTGCCTGCAGAACAATCAGATTCTCAGTGTGGATATCGCCATCCAGTCCGACGGATCGATTCTGGCCCGGAACATCGTCTTCGAGGACGCGGACAACAGCGACGCGGAAGTCGAGGGCATGATCACCGGCACGAATGGGGGATCGTCGCCATTTGATATCGTGATCCAGACCATGTCCGCGACGGTCTCAGGATTGAGCATCGGACAGCACATAGCCGTGCAGTATTCCACTCCCCAGACGATGTTTGACATTGATCTCGTTCATGCGGATAACCTCACGGTGAGCACCGCGGGTTTTCTTTTCGCCACGCCCGCGGATTTGGCCGTAGGCCAGCAGGTTTCGATCCGGCGCAATAGCGCTTCAACCTCAAGTCTGATCAAGGCGGATCGCGTGCGCTTGCGTTCGACTCGCGTGACTGCAACGGTACAAACCGGACTGCCCAACATGATTCTGAAAAATCTGCCCTCACTATTTTCGGGACACAGCGTCGCAACAATCACAGCGCAAACGTCCGTGTCCCCGCCGACGATTTATTTCGAGGTCGGAAAGACGATCGTTTCTTCGGATATAGTGATTGGAGAATTGGTGTCGGTGCGCGGGCCGCTATTCAACGTCAGCGGGGGTCGAACCCTCGTGGCGACTAAGGTCGTCGTGAAACCCTAGCCTGACGGCGCATCCCAATCCGCAAAAGTGAATTGTTCCGCGAAGCGCGCCCCGCACATTCCAGCCCGTGAAGCGCGTCCAGTGATTTACGCGAGAAGCGGCGCATTCGGTGCGCTCTCTGCGCGCGACATCCTGTAGAAGCCCAGCAGGACCGCGCCGGTCCCCCACAGCAGAACCGCCAGCCACACTAGCCCTCCAAGAAAGGGAATGAGTCCTGCGACGCGCAGGATCAGCAGCCCCACGGCCATTCGGCCGACCACTGCGCTGGTGACAGCTGGCGGCTGGCCCATAACCTTGTTCCCGAGCCATGTCCCGACAAACACTTGCGCAACGTACAGTATCGGCGCGTAGGCCATCACTCCCGCCACTCCCGCTGCTATGCCAACAATCAACAGAAGTATTCCGAGAACCAGCAGGAACGCGCCTGTAATCAGCCCCAGCGCCCCAATCCCGATGGGCAGGCCAATCTTGCCTGCCTCATGCAACGTGGCGCTAAAAAAACCAGGGAAGATGACCAGTAGCAAAATCCCGACCGCCAGAGCCGCTCCGTAACTGACAATTGCGCGGATGGCGACGCGTGCCGTTGACCGTCTGGTCCGCCGAACGTCCTGCGTGATTTCCGTTCGAATCGGGCTTGCCAGTTTGGCTCCCGCCTCTATAACAGGTTGTTGGGGGCCCTCAAACGTGGCCGGCCCGCGAATTTCCGCGGTGGACTCTACCATGAGGCTGCCTCCGTGTACCCACGCCTGCCCGCCAATCAGGCCATCCAAATTGGATCTGCCAACCAATCCCAGCAGGTCGCGCTGGATCTTGCCGTCCAAGTCCATTTCGCCCGCGAGCACGATCATTCCGCCGCCGATGTTTGCTTTGGAGATCAGATCGACCGATCTCCCAAATGCCGAGACGTTCTTACCGACCGTCCCTTGCAGGACGGCCCCGCGCGAAAACACGCGCACATTGCCGTCCACGATTCCGTCGATAACCGCCTCTTCGGCAAACGCGATGACGTCACCGGTGACGTGGCCTGTTACGGCGAGGTCGCGCGTGAACGCGATGACGTCACCTTCCACCGTGCCTTCGATTCTCACCGAACCGCCTGTGGCAATCAGGTCATTGTGAACCGTTTCGCCCGCCGGAACGGAAATCGATTGCGCGCGGCGCACATCCGCCGCCGCGGCCTGCGGAGGCAGCGCCAGCGCGAACAGCAGCGCCGACATGACCACGGCAATCGCCACGGAACGCCGCAGGCGGCGCCGAATCCATCCGATCGCTACGACCGCCACCAATATCAACGCCCCGATTTGCATCGCGTCAATCATATCGCTCCATCCTTCCCAGAAAGCTCCGCTGAACAAGATCATGCTGAACACATCCGTCCCGCCGAAGCCCGCATTGCTCAATTGGTCGAACCAGGGCCCGATTCCATCGGTCCAAAACCAGTATGCGCCCGCGGCAAAAGCCCCGAACGCCAGCGTCCAGACCCAGGACGGCAAACTTCGCACCTGCTCGCTGGCGAGGCGCGCGGGCATGGATTCGTTGTCCTCGGTCAGCGCGCTCGAAAGCAAAATCGTTTCGTGCTGCAGGGCGTGAAGTAAATCGCGGCACGGGGCGCACTCTGCGATGTGCGCGGCCAGCTCTCGCGAGCGCGCCGGATCGAGTTGCCCTTCGAGATAGAGCAGGCACGCCATTTCGTCATAATGATTCATGCCGCTCCTCCCGCGGCGAGCTTCGCGCCGCCTTGCCCTTCGAGAATCTCACGCAACTGGTGGCGCGCGCGCAACAGCACCACGCCGACAAATGTCCGGCGCACTCCCAGCGTTGTAGCGATGTCGTCATAGCTCATTTCCGCGTAGTAGCGAAGCACGAGAGCCATGCGCGAGCGCGCCGGCAGCTTGTCCAGCGCGCGCCGCATTTCCTGGCCGGTGCGGCGCTCGATCAGCTGTTCGAGTTGCCCGGGGTCGGGATGCTCGAGGGGCATGTTCTCGACTTCGCCGGTCTCCAAGTCCTGTCGCAGCCTTCTCCGCCGCAACAGGTCCCAACAATGATTCGCGGCCACGGTGTACAACCAGGCGCTGAACGGGCGGCTGGCGTCATACTGCGAAAGTTTCTGCCGGACTTTCACGAAAATATCCATGGTGGCGTCTTCAGCATCCTCGCGAGTGGGCATCGTCCGGCGGCAAAAACGGAAAATCGCCGGCGCGTACTGGCGATACAGTTCGCCCCAGGCTTCCGCGTTTCCGGCCTTGGCCAGGACGATCCGTTCTTGGGCAACAGCCTGTTCCGCAGGGCTCATGCCCTCGGGATGTCTCCTCGCATCCATCAGGTATTACGCGGCATTGGGGTGAAATATTTCATGCATGAAACGCTCCGGCCCGACCGTGCGTCGGACACTATTGCGGCGGGCTCCAAGTCGCCGAGGCGCTAAAGCGCTTTGGCGAAGGTGCGCAGAGCCCGCACCTGGCGGTCGCTGAGAGCACTGTATCAGACTCGAAGTTGCACGTGGGAATCGGGTTCAGGTGTACACTCTCAGCCCGGGCATCCCTGGCGGGAACCAAGATTCGGCAAAATTGGAATTGGGTCTGCGCGATTCTTCGCGCATGTGCGTCACGCTGCGGACTCGAAAGGGGAGGACACATGTTGTGTAAACCTCGCGTGCGGAATGGAAAGGCCGGCGTTATTGCGCTGGGTATTTTGCTTGCGGGATACGCGGCGGTGAACGCGTTCGCTCAGGCTAAGCCTGAGAGCAAGAACATGGAGCTGGTCGGCTACAACGATTTGCAGGGGCGCAGCGCTTATCAGCCGACTATCCACAAGCAGGGCAATCGCTGGATCGCCTACATCGGGCATCACGGCGGCACGGCGATGAACACCCTGACGGGACAGATGGAAGACAATGGCACGTCCATCGTGGACGTGACCGATCCGAAGACTCCGAAATATCTCGCGCACATTCCTGGCGACCCGCGCACCCCTGGCCCGGGTGAGTCCGGCGGCGCGCAGATGACACGCGTGTGCGACGGCAGCGAACTGCCGCGCGCCAGCAAGAACAAGGTGTATTTGCTGCGAGCGCGCGGCACTGCCTCCCACGAAGTCTGGGATGTATCCGATCCCGCAAAGCCGAGCCGTCTGACCGTCGTCGAAAGCGGCTTGCGCGATACGCATAAGAGTTGGTGGGAGTGCGATTCCGGCATCGCATACCTCGTTTCCGGCGCGCCCGGCTGGCGCACGAAGCGCATGGGGCAGGTCTACGACCTGGGCGATCCGTCGGAGCCGCAATTCATTCGTAATTTTGGACTGCCAGGCCAGCAACCTAACGCCACCGGCCCGGTGCCAACCGACATGCACGGCGCGATTTCCACAGGGCCAAAGGGCAATCGCATTTACGCGGGCTACGGCACGAACGGTAACGGCATGATCGAAATTCTGGACCGCGATAAGCTGATTCATGGTCCCAAGGAACCGACGGACGCCAATTTGGAATCGCCCATGGTCGCGCGGCTCGATTTGCCGCCGGACCTGGGTGCGCATACAACCTTCCCGCTGATTGGAGTGGATGTGCCCACCCTCGCCAAATATGGCCCGGCCATCAGCAAGCGGGACTTCCTCGTGATTGTCGGAGAGACCACGGACAATGAGTGCCACGCCCCCGAGCAGATGATGCACATCCTCGACATCACTACCGAAGCGAAAATCTTCGGCGTCTCGACATACTACGTGCCCGAACCGAGCGGCAATTTCTGCAGCCGCGGCGGGCGCTTCGGCACGCACTCGACGAACGAGAGCATGACGTCCGTATTCTACAAGCGCATTATCTTCGTGGCTTACTTCAACGCCGGCGTGCGAGCCGTCGACGTGCGCGATCCATACAACCCCAAGGAAATCGCCTACTACATTCCCGCGATCAGCGACAAGACCGACAAGCGCTGCGTCGGTACCGGCGACGACCAGAAGTGCAAGATCGCCATCCAAACCAACAATGTGGAAGTGGATGACCGCGGCTACATCTACATCGTCGATCGCGCCAACACGGGGATGCATATCCTGCAGCTCACCGGCGACGCGCGCAAGATCGAGAACCTGCCCTAGTTTCTTGCAAAGTAGCCTCATTCTTTTTGTCATTCCGAGGAAGCGAGGAATCTGTTTTGTTCTTGTCCACCAGAAAAGCAGATTCCTCGCTTCGCTCGGAATGACACCGTTTGTGACGCTCAGGATAAAGGGCCTTCCCGCGGCGCGCGCCGCACGAGATAACTCACGAGCTCCATCGACGAGTTTTCCATTTCCACATCGAAATTTTCCACTTTGGTTGTGAAATAGTTGTAACACCATACCGCGGGCACGGCGACGAGCAGGCCCAGAGCCGTGGTCACCAGAGCTTCGGAAATTCCGGAGGCAACGCTTTGAATTCCCGCCGCTTTTGCCGGCGCGGACGCGCGGAATGCATTCATGATGCCCACTACTGTTCCGAACAGGCCGACAAACGGCGCGGTCGAACCAATTGTCGCGAGCCCGGAAAGGCCGCGTTTCAATTCCGCGTGAATCGTCGCCACCGAGCGTTCCAGCCCGCGTTCTGCGGCGTCAATGGATTCCGTGCTGGAAGCTCGCGGCGGCGCGGCCTGAAACTCCGAGAGCCCCGTGGCCACCATGCTGGCGATCGGACTTTTCTTGTTGCGTACAGCAATGGAAATCGCTTCGTCGAGTTTTCCTTCCTCGAGCACGGCCGTTACCTGCTGCACGAACGCCCGCGACTGATTGCGCGCCACGGCGTAGCGCAACCCTCTTTCGGCCGAAAGCCCAATCGAAATCGCCGACATCAGGAGCAGCATGACCACCACTCCCTTGGCCGTCAAACTCATGGAATGCAGCATGCTTACTAGGTTCCAGTCCATGGCCGCCTCCTCGCGCCACAAAAATGTTCACTGTGCATATAGACACCGGGACTGTGGCATTTGTGCCGGAACGATTTTGAAGTCTGGCCAGTGGAACGTATGAGAAAAGCGCCTCGATCCCTCGGGGTAGGGATTTGTCGTGCGGGAAAACTCCGAAATTAAAAAGTCGAGAAAGCCTTTGTCAAGAAGCGGATCACGCGGTTTTCATATTTTAGCGGAGCGCGGCCGAGCGCCGAAGCATGCTCGCCTCCTTCCACAATCCAAAGTTCCTTCGGCCCTCGCGCCTTGTAATAAATATCTTCCGCGTGGCGGCATGGAATCGTGCGGTCTCGAGTTCCGCAAATCAAGAGAATAGGAAAAGGCCGAGCCGCAACCGCGTCCTCAGGGGACACCGCGTCTGGTGGGAAACCACCCGCCCTCGCCATTTCACTCATGGCGAATATAGTGGCAGGAAGGAAGAGCGTCTTTCCGAGGAAGGGACTGAAATGAAGACCGGCGTAGTCGTAACTCACCTCACGCAAATCCGCAAAGGGGTCCTCCGCAACGACGCCCTCAATTCGGGGTTCGACGGCTGCCGATTGCAACGCAATCGCCGCGCCCATGGACACACCCAATGCGCCGAGGTGGCGTACTTTTTCAGTCGAATACAGCGCATCCGTAATTGACACAGTATCGTAACGCTCTTTCCAGCCGTACGTTGCCATGCTGCCGCCGCTTTCGCCATGGGCCCGCGAGTCCATCATGACGACGTTGTAACCTTGCCGCAGCAAAAGCTCCGCGTGGCCAAGGACACCCGTGCGATTGTCTGAGACTCCATGAAACATCAGGATCCAATCATCACTTGAAAAGCGTGACCGAATCTTCCATCCCCGCAACTCGATCCCGTCAGATGCGAGGACAGAGAAGTCTTCCTCCTTTGCCGCTGTGCGGAGCAGCATTTCCGCGGTTTGTTCGGTGCGCATCGGATTGAAGTTTCGGGGATGGAGGAGTCCGGGGCCGAGTGCCCGCCCCACAAAAGCCGCAAATACCGGCGACAGAAGCACCAGAACCAAAGCGGCGTAGGCGAATCGAATAAGATAGGTCCGGCATGCCATGACTCAATTTAACCTTTCCCCCAGAAACAGACTGTCCGCTAGTAGCTGTCCCGGAACAGCAGCATGCCAGCCAGATTTCTCTCGTGGCCGTTTGGAAAGCCACACCGGGCTGCGAATTCATCGGTGTCGCGAAAGGTGCCAAACAGGCGGTCCCACCACGTGATATCCCCATAGTTGAAAGCGTGAAGATCCAATTCGTGATGGATCGAATGATGTTCCGGCCTTTGGATGAAGTAGCCAAACCAGTGCGGAGTGCGAAGGTTGCTGTGGTAAAAATACTCTCCCAGCACTGCAAAGACGTTGAACCAAGCGCCCGCCAGGGGGGAAGCGCCGAGGAGCACGAACATGATCGCGCTCGATAGTGTGGAGTCGGCCAGGATTTCAACCGGGTGCTTGTAAAACGAAGTCAGGAGTTCGATGCGACTGGGACTATGGTGAACTTGGTGGAATACGCGCCATAGAATATCGACATCGTGGCGCACTCGGTGCCACCAGTAAAAAACAAAAGTGCCGATAAACCAGCCCAGGAGACCTTGCGCAACGGCAGGCATCGCAGACGAAATATGAAATAGGGACCAGCGCTGCATCCACCGGTTCCACGCGATTCCGGTCAACAGCACTATACCGACCTGGCAGATGTTCAAAAACGCCGCGCGAGCGTACCATCCAGACGCCTCCGGCAATTGCCGTCCCGGAATCACACGCTCGAGGACGAAGAACAGAATCGTGGCCGCTACGATGATCGCGAAGGGAATCATGATTGCCTCCATCATTCATCCGAATGTGTTTGGCCGATTTGCAGCGATTCAAGCTTATGCGCAGGATCCACGGGGAACCACAAGCGGGGTGACACTTTGCAAGACTGTCATGATCGGTAGCCAGGAGAATGATTTATCCTTGAGGTGAGACCCAGATGGATTAAGATTCCGTCATTCCGATGCAGATTTCACTCAGCAGGGATAGCGACGTCCCCCTATGGCAACAGCTTGCCGAGCAGGTCGTCTTTCTGATCACGACCGGCGAACTTCGGGCAGGCCAGCATCTACCCAGTGTTCGTGCACTCGCACGGCGCGCTAGAGTTCATCACAATACAGTCAGCGAAGCGTATCAGGACCTCGTTCGGCGCAAATGGTTGACTCGCCGGAGAGGCAGTAGGCTCGTCGTCGGCGCGCGCGCTGATTCAGGCAAGCAATCGCCTTCCAATCTAGACGAACTTATCAATGAAAGTATTCAGCGCGCAAAAGAAATGGGTTACTCATTGCAGGTCCTTACGGAGCGTGTGCGCGAACGTCTCTTGGCCGAGCCGCCTGACCACATCCTCGTTGTGGAGCAGGAAGCCGGACTGTGCGAAATCATTCGGAAGGAGGCCGTTGATACGGTTCGCTATCCGGTTGAAACTTGTTCTCCGGAACAGTTTGCGCGTGAACCTGTGCGAATCATCGGAGCTCAGGTGTTTGCCCCAAATTTTGTCATCGAAGAATTAAGTTCACTAATACCAGGGAGCCGCCCCGCTGTTCCAATTACTTATTCTGGGGCAGATCGGCACATTGAATTCATCCGCAAGCTAAAGAAACCTTCTATTGTCGCAGCGGTTTCAGCAAGTGAAAGCATGTTAAAGACGGCTCGCAGCCTTTTTGCCTCGGCAATCGGCCGGAAACATACTTTCCAAGCGATCCTATTCTCCCGGATGGGCCCAACTGACCTGCGAGGCATCGATCTTGCGTTCTGTGATTCCCTCGCATTCAACACGGTTTCTTGCCGTCACAAAATTCACTATCAACTCGTTGATCCAAAGTGTCTTGAACACCTGGCCATGACTCTCAGGGTTGCGCCCCGCAATTGACCGGAACCCGGTGAGGCGATTCAAGTATTTTGCTGGTCCAATGAGGCATCGGAGCTTCTGTTTCCCACCCCGGTAGGTTAGACTAGAAGCTTCCGAGCCTCCCGTTTTAGGTTCGTTGTGTCCTCGCGACTGAAAATAATGACTGAAAAACTTCCTTCGGTAGTGATTGTTGGCCGGCCCAATGTCGGCAAATCCACGATTTTTAACCGGCTGACGGGCACGCGGCGCTCGATTGTCACGGACGAGCCGGGGATCACGCGCGACCGCATCTATGGGACGGCGACCTGGCAGGGGCGCGCATTCGAGGTCGTTGACACGGGCGGGATCGTGCCGGACGACAAGGCCGCTATTCCGCGCGAAATTCTTCGCCAGGCGCAAGTGGCCATTGAAGGCGCGTCGCAGCTGCTGCTGGTTGTGGACGTGCGTGCGGGGCTGACGCCGCTCGATAGCGAACTGGCGCGCCTGCTGAGGCGCACCGGGAAACCGCTGGCGATTTTGGCGAACAAAGTTGATACGCAAATGCAGGAATCGCTTGCGGCGCCGTTTTACGAGATTTCCAACGACGTATTTCCGGTGTCTGCGGAACACGGCTACGGATTTGACACGCTGCTGGAAGCGATCACGTCGCGTCTCGGAGCCTCCGGGCCGGTCGAAGAGGAAGCGCCTACGCCGGAGAAGCAAGACAAGCAAGACGAGCAAGTGAATGTGGCGATCATTGGGCGACACAACGTGGGGAAATCGACGATGCTCAATCGCCTGGCGGGCGTGGAGCGGTCCATCGTTTCGGATATTCCCGGGACGACGCGCGACGCCGTGGACACGGTGGTGCAACACGGCGGGCGCACGTACCGCTTTGTGGATACGGCGGGAATTCGCCGCAAGGGCAAGACGAATCTGGTCGCCGAAAAAATGAGCGTGATGATGGCGCGGCGTCACCTGGAACAAGCCGATGTCGCGCTGCTCATTGTCGACGCCAGCCTGGGAGTCACGGCGAACGATGCCAACATCGCAGGGTATGCGGAGGAGTCCGGCCGCTCGGTAATCATCGTGATGAACAAGTGGGACCTGGCGCTCGAAGCCGCCGCGGAAAAGGCCGCGCGCGAATTGGAACACCAGGGAACGAAGACGCATGTGGCGGAATCTTCCTTTCGGCAAGAAGCCCTTCCTGCGTCAGGACGAGCAGGCAGAGCCCGCAGGCGAAGCCGCAAGCACACTTCGGTGGTGCGCAAGAAAGCGGTGACGGGCAGAGTCGATCCCGCGCAACTCGTCGAGGACTACGAAAAAATCGTGCGCACGCGATTTAAATTTCTCGATTACGCGCCCATCGTCTTTGTCTCCGCCAAGACCGGGGAACGCACCGAAAAATTATTCGATCTGATCGACCGCGTCGCCGACGCGCGCCGCAGGCGCATTTCGACGGGCGAACTGAATCGCTGGTTGGAGAAAGTGGATCTCGATCGCGGAACTTCGCCGGCCGCGCGCCGCGTGAAAATCTACTACGTCACGCAGGCAGCCGCTTCGCCGCCGACGTTTATTTTGTTCACCAATCAGTCGAAGCGCCTGCATTTCAGCTACGAGCGGTTTCTCGAGAACCTGCTGCGTAAGAGTTTCGATTTCACCGGCGCGCCCATTCAATTCCTCCAGCGCCTGAAGGAAAGGCGCGAACGGGGAGCGCGCCCGTCCGGTCGCACGAGGACGGCGTCTTAGGGCGTTGACACCAAAAAAGTAGAACACGCTTCAGAGTCTGTGTGACAACTCGATATCGGACAGGTCAGCGGCTAAAGCCGCGATGATTCTGAACACTTTGCGGCACGGCTGAAGCCGTGCCCTACAAAGATTTAGAAGTTGCCACACGGACTCTTCAGCCTGTCGGTTTCGCCATCGTGCTGCAACCGGAAAACCAACAGGCTGAAGCGTGTTCTACTGAAGCGTTGACACCTGCCAGAAACGGATTAGGATTAGGGCCTGAGCCGGGTGAGGACCAAAAGCGATGGAAGCCATCGAAGGAAACGGACATTCCGAATCGGCCGTTCCGGACAAGAGCCTGTTCCGGATCGGCGAAGTCAGCCGCCTCACTTCCACGAAGCCGTTCGTGCTGCGCTATTGGGAGACGGAATTTCCGATGCTGCAGCCGGTCAAGAGCCCCAAGGGGCACCGGCTGTATCGCCGCGAAGACATCGAGACTGTCTTCACGATCAAGCGCCTCTTGTACGATGAAGGTTTTACCATTGCGGGCGCGCGGCGACACCTGCGCGATCAGGCGCAGGGAGCGAACGGCACGAACGGCGCCGCCGCCGAAGCGGAGGCCGAATGGCACGGCGGAGATCCCGCCCCGCAAGCGATGTCTCCGCAACTCGCATCACTGAATCGCAAGACCTTGCTTGACCTGCGCGACTCGCTGCGCTCCTTATTGACGGTCCTGGAATCCGAGTGATACGCTGAAGCGACAGTCGGGACGTAGCGCAGCCTGGTAGCGCGCACGCTTGGGGTGCGTGAGGTCGCTGGTTCAAATCCAGTCGTCCCGACCATTCCTTTCCATAGGATTCTTCGTGAGGAAGCATAATATCCGTGGAATTCTCCTAGCGGTTCTGCTTACGGTGCCCCTTAGTTTTTTTCTGTGGCTAAAATACGAAAAGCATGACATCGGCCCTGCGCCTCTTCAGGCAAAGGATTTTGAAATTTTGATCAAAGGAGCGCTGGGAGAAGCTTTATTTCATGGGAAATTGGGAGATCCAATTCCCGGGTCGGGTGGAATGGAATCCCTACTCAGGTCGCAAGTGTCCGACACGATCCCCAAGAATGAGGGAATAATTGGCGAATACCTCGAAAATCCAGCCAAGTTTAAACACTATTCTGAATTATTTGACACTGCGACGAATGCGATGAAAGTTGGGGAGGTGATCGCCAAACGACAGAAAGGGGAGCCGCTTCCCGAAACGAGCACCAGCATTAGCTCGCGAGAGTCCAAATTCAACCTCGACGCCTGGGGCCATCCCTTCTGCATCTTAGATTCTGGGAACCAGACCGAGGTTGTCAGTGCCGGGCCAGAACCAAATTCGCTTAGCTGTTCAACGATCTCCAAGTCGTTGATTGCTGACAATTCTGAGAGGAAATTTTATGAAACGCCCTCCGGAGCCGTTGTCGTGTTTGTTGACCGAAGTAAATAAACGCCTCAAAGTTAAGGTTATCGCACGCGCCGACCACTCGTCGTATTCTTGATGATAATTTCCGTCCGTAACCCAATAAGCATTCGTTTCAGGAAACCGCGAACCCCCGGCGGCTTGTTGGGCCATTCCTCTTCTTGCTAAAATGCTTGAGTAGGGTGGGACGAAGTTCGCCCGGCCAGTGAAGTACGGATTGGGTGACCGGTTTCTTTTCCTCGCGCGCAGAAAGAGGCTTTCGAAAACATTCTCGGGCCTTCAAGGGATCGGCTGCCCGGCGAGTAGGACGGGCTTCAGCCTGTCTTCTGTTTCGAGCTAAAAAGAGAACCAAAACCAGACAGGCTGAAGCCTGTCCTACTGAAATTTATGGCGCACATTCTTATTACCAACGACGACGGCATCCAAGCGGAGGGCTTGCGCGCGCTGGTCCAGGCGGTCGAAGGGCTGGGAACGATCAGCGTGGTCGCGCCGAGCCACGAGCGCAGCGCGTCGGCGCAGTCGCTCACGCTGCGGCAGCCGATCTTTTGGGAGCAGATTGCGGAGCGCGAATGGGCGGTCGAGGGCACGCCGGCGGATTCGGTGATCCTGGCGCTGAATAAACTGCTGCCCAACCGGCCGGACCTGGTGATTTCCGGGATCAATCGCGGCGGGAATCTGGGCGAAAACATTTTTTATTCCGGGACGGTGGGCGCGGCAATGGAAGCGGCGATCAATCACATTCCGGCGATCGCCGTGTCGGTGGCGCATAAGGGCAGGGGATTCCGCTTCGTGCAGGCCGCCAAATTCACGCGGGATCTGGCGGTGCTGGCGCTGGCCGAGGGCATGCCGGACGGCGTTCTTCTCAATGTAAACGTGCCGCTGGTCTGGAACGGCAGCGTGCGCCCCACGCGCCAATCCAAGAAAGTTACGCGCAACATCTTGCAGGAAGGCACCGACCCGCGCGGGCGCAGCTTCTACTGGCTCCTCGAACAGGAACACATAGAAGGAATCGATCCGAAAAGCGACTACGCGGCGATCTTTGAAGGCGCGGCTTCCATTACGCCCCTGCATCTCGACCGGACGCACGAAACTTCTCTCGAACATCTCTCGCAGTGGGCCGCCAAGCTGGAATCGGGCGCGGAGAATGCCGAGCCCGTCCCCGTTGTCCGACTGAATCCGAAATAGCGTCAACGAGATGTTCCAAATTAATTCCGACTCTACCCATCCCGGGAGAGGCGGTCGGATTCAAGACTTATTCCGATAGGACGATAATATGACCGTAAACGTGTGCCGTTTTTGGGCGCGCGATTCGACGACCGCGGCTCGATGCCGTCTAAAGGAAACTGAATGAGACAACGGATTCTCGTGGTGGATGACGATCCCCAATTTCGAGAGCTCCTCAAGGACTGGCTTGAATCCGAAGGCCACGAAGCAATCCTTGCGGAGACTCTGGAAGAAGGTTTCGTAAATATCGCCGCGGAACCCATGCCGCACGTGGTTCTTCTGGATATTCACTTGGGAAGGGAGAACGGCCTCACGCTCGTCCACTGGGCGCGAAAACAAAGGCATCTTGCGCACCTGCCGATTGCCGCCGTGACCGGGTTAGGGTCATTCAAGGAGTTGAAGAGAATCGAGGAGGCAGGCTGTGATACCTGCTTTACCAAGCCTATTGATTTCAGGACGCTCCGCGAATATCTCGCGGGTTTGAACGTCATTCCGTGCGCTAAAATCTCCGCAACTTAGGCCCTCGGATTTCCTTGCGAGAAGCCCCATTTTTTCCTGGCTCAAAACCCCGCGATGGCCCCATGATTCCCTTGTGAAGTTACCAGCCGCCCGTTCCGCGCGCACCTTTGTTTCCCCGGTCGATTTCGGCCGCGAAATTTGCGGCGACCTGCCGGCCGCGGAATCGCGCGAGTGGCTGGTGACCAACGGCATCGGCGGCTACGCCTTCGGCACGATCGCGGGCCTGCAGACGCGCTGCTATCACGGCCTGCTGATCGCCGCGCTGCAACCGCCACTCGGCCGCAAGCTTCTAGTGGCGAAGCTCGATGAAACGGCCCGCTTCGGGTCCGAAGAGTTTGAGCTTTTCACCAATCGTTGGGCAGACGGCACGGTGTCTCCCGAAGGCTACCGCAACATCGAGCGATTCCACTTGGAAGGAGCGACGCCCGTATGGACTTTCGCTTTGGCCGATGCGCTGCTCGAAAAGCGCATCTTCATGCCCTCCGGCGCGAACACCACATACATTCTGTACCGGCTGGTGCGCGCCAGCTCCGCTGTTGAATTGTCAATCAAAGTGTTGGCGGATTATGGCGAGGAGCACTGCGTGACCGCCGGGCGGACTCAGCCCATGGAGGTCACGCAGGTCGAGCACGGATTGCAAGTGCTGCCCTTCGAGGGCGCAACGCCTTTTTATGTCCTGAGCAACGCGGTGACGGCGTTGCCTGCCAAGGATTGGTACCGCAATTTCGACCTCGCCGCCGAGCGGGCCCGCGGTCTTCCGGACGGCACGGACTACTTTTTCGCGGGAGAGCTGCACGCCACGATTGCACCGGGAAGGTCGTTAACAATTGTAGCCAGCACCGCGGCGGCGCCTCCGCTCAACGGCGAGCTGGCGCTGGCCAAGCGCCAGAGCGAAACGAGCGCGCTCCTCGACCGGTTCTTCGCGGGCAACGGCGCAACTGCCCGCGCCGCTTCTCCCGCCATCCAGCAACTTGTTCTTGCGGCGCACCAGTTCGTTGCGGCGCGCCCGCTCCCTGGCGCGGCGGATGCGAAGACGATCCTGGCCGGATATCCCTGGTTCAGCGACTGGGGCCGCGACACCATGATTGCGCTCCCGGGATTGTGCCTTGCGACCGGGCGTCCTTGGCTGGCCCGCAACATACTGCGAACTTTCTCCCGCTTCGTGAGTGAAGGCATGCTGCCCAACCAATTTCCGAGCGCGGGGGCAGCCCCTGTTTACAACACAGTGGATGCAACGCTGTGGTACTTCGAGGCGGTGCGCCAGTATTTTGAAGCCACCAGTGATATCGGAGTGCTGAACGAATTGTATCCCGTGCTGGCCGGCATAATCGACGCACACGTGCGCGGCACACGCTACAACATTCACGTCGATCCGGCCGACGGGTTGCTCTATGCCGGTGAAGCGGGCGTGCAACTCACCTGGATGGATGTGAAGATCGGCGATCGCGTGGTGACTCCGCGCATCGGAAAACCTATCGAGGTCAATGCTTTGTGGCTCAATGCCGCGGAAGCGATGGCGCAATTCGCGCGAGCCCTGGGCCGGGACGCCGCTCGGTATGAAGCGCTTGCGGGCCGCACTCGAGCGTGCTTCGCGCGATTCTGGAACGCCGAGAAGAAATTTTGTTTTGATGTGATCGACGCCCCCGGGAGCCCCGGCGGCAAAGATACCGCGCTGCGGCCCAATCAGATTCTGGCGGTCTCGCTGCCCGTAACTGCTCTGACCCCGGAACAGCAACGCGCCGTCGTGGATGTGTGCGCGAGAGAACTGCTGACATCCTTCGGCCTTCGCAGCCTCGGGCGGAACGAAACAGCGTACCGTGGACGCTACGCCGGAAGCTCCGAAGAACGTGACGAAGCCTATCACCAGGGCACGGTGTGGGGTTGGCTCCTCGGTGCATTCGCGCTGGCTCACTTGCGGGTCTACGGCAATGCCGGCGAGGCGATGTCTTTTCTGGAACCTATGTTCGGCCACATCCGGGCCGCCGGGCTCGGCACCGCCAGCGAAATTTTTGACGGGGATCCGCCGTTCACGCCGAACGGATGCATTGCGCAGGCCTGGACGGTCGGAGAAACCCTGCGGGCCTGGCGAACCATCACGGCGGTGCGCGAGACGGAAGAGGCAACGCGCCGCGCGTTTGCAGGATAGGATCTGCAATTGGAACGGGCGTTCACTTAGTAAGTGAAGTAACGTTCCTAATCCAATAAGTCAGCGACTAAAGCCCTGTTGATTGAGTTGACTGAATGTCACGGCTGAAGAGGCTGCGGAAAAAAGTAGTTTAATGTCATCCCGAGCGAAGCGAGGGATCTGCTTTTTCACCAATCCCACGAAAAAAGCAGATTCCTCGGGCAAACCGCGCCCTCGGAATGACACTTTTGGAATTTTTCCGCAACCTGTGAAGACGTGACCCACAAACTATTGTTGCGCTCCCTACCGCCGGAAGCCGCCAAACCTGCCATAGCCTCCGTAATATCCAAAACCGAAAAACGGCTGTGCGTAAAAACCGTACGGATACGGATAACCATACGCATAGGGGTAGGCATAGGGATAGTAAGGGTAAGGCGGACGCGGCGGGGCCGGCCTGTTCATGTGCGGGTGGCCTTGCGCTGAGCGCGAATCATAATCCGCTTGCGTGACTGGTTGAAACGCAAATTGGCTGTTCTGGGTCGAGATCGTCACAGGCGCCTGCAAGCGGAAGGAAAGGACGGTTTCCGGCGAAATCACGGTCGGTTTGCCCGGCGTGGACATCACGCCGATAATTCCGGCGGTTGCGCCGACTCCCGCGCCGATGGCAGCGCCCGTTCCGCGACCTGCAATGGCGCCAATCACGGCTCCCACGGCAGTCGTCGTGCCAATGACGGCCGCGTCGCGGTCATGGGAAGTGCCGGCCGAAGTCTGGAACAGCTGCGTTTGAAGAGGCAATTGCTGGCCGTCGACCAGGGTCAGCTCGGGCAAATCAACTCCTAACTGCGAAGCTCCGCCACCGTGACTTTTATTTACCAGGGAGACGCGCCCCGTTTGCGCCTGGCCGCGCCGCGCCACAACCCATCCATTCACAACGATCGGCTCACTGAGGACGGCGCTGAAACTATCGCCGGTCAGATTGCGATCGGTCGAAAGCCATTCATCGACGCGCACTCGAACCACGGTCCCGGCAGGCAAGGTCAGCGTCTGTGGAGTCACGGCCTGGTTCGGTTGTCCCTGGGCTTGTGCGTCGGGCTGTTGTTGCGCAGGCGTGTCCGGCTGCCCCTGAACCTGAGAATCCGGTTGTCCGACCGTATCTTGCACTTCGCCAGGTTGATCAGGTTGATTTTGCTGGGCCGCCACGGGCCACGCGCCCGCGCACAACGCCAGTCCTGAGCCCGCTATTATCAAGAGCATTGAGGAAACCCGGTTTTTCTTGCCTGCCATTTTGGAGATCATATTACTTGCTCCTAGTCCGTCTGTGTCCGCCACCCCGCAACAGCCAGGGAATCAGACCCAAAAGAGATCACTTATTCTTATGAGCCTTTTGATGATTATTCCCTGAAGTTGAGTTGTCCAGCAGAAAAGTGCATGGTTTCCCGGATTGAAATTTCGCGCCATGAACACCAGTTATGTGCTTTCTGCTGAGATACCTGCCCGCACCACTACCACAGCAGGTTTGCGTGCGCCATGGAGGGACACAAATCCACGCTGATTTGCTTGAAGCGGCGAATCAGCAGCTCAAAGTCAAAAAACCCAGCCTTCGCGGGAGGCAAAGGACGGGGCGCCTGAATCCTCTCGAACGCTAGGGCTGCGTAACCCGCCGCGCTGTGATTGCCATGCCTTGTGCGTGGGCTCAGTGACGATGCGCGCCGCGGATTACCCAGCCTCTTCGCGATCAGGTTTTCGGCTTTTTCGGTTTCTTCTTCTCTCGTTTTGGTGCGTCTTTGTTTCCCATCCCCACAGCTTGCCACGGATGCCGGAGCTTGGCCAGAGCAAATGACCTGCAATTCGCTCCTTTTTGCGTGAGTCGTGGCCTTGGAGCGGATATGTCAGGTAAGATAACCTCTCCGGTACCATCGCAGGGAGTTCGCTGAAGCGGAGGCGCCATGCCCGCCAAGTGGTCATTTGCAATTGCCGGTTTATTGTGCCTGACCTCGGCAATGTTTATTGCCGATCGAGCTGCGCCTCAATCCGCGCCATCCTCGCCGCCCGCGCAGCAGCCGGGCTCCTCGCAGTCAGGCTACGTGTTGAAGGTCACTACGCGGCTCGTGACGCTCGACGTCACTGCCACGGATCCCCATGGAGATCCGGTGCGCGACCTCAAGCCGGAGGATCTGCAGATTTTTGAGGAGCACAAAGCGCAGCAAAAGATCGAGCACTTTGAATATTTTGAAAAGATGAAAGCCGCGGGCCCCGATGATGAATCCGCCGCCGCTATTCGGGGGCGCGCGAATCTGTTATCAAATCAATTACCGCTCGCACAATTAAAAATTCCGCCAACGGTGTTGCTGGTGGATAGCTTGAACACGCAGACAGGCAGCCAGCAGCAAGGCCATGCTCACATGCTCCAGCTGTTGAGGACGCTTCCGCAGGATACTCCGATCGCAGTTTTTCTTCTCGGAAGTTCGTTGAAAATCCTGCAGGGCTTTATCAGTGACGGAAGACTTTTGCGCGCCGCCCTGGATCAGGCCGTGTCTGGAACCACGACCATGAAGTACCCGCGCGACGACCCCAACAGCGCCTCCAACGACTTCCTGAAGAACACCGGCGGCATCGGCGTGGGCCTTGGGATAGCCCCTGCGCTCGGCGAGTTGCAGGATTATGAGGAGGAAGAGTACGCCATGACTTTCGATCTCCGCGCGAAGGAAACTCTCGGAGCTCTGGCCCAAATTGGCCAATACCTCAGCGGCATCCCCGGCCGCAAGAATTTGATCTGGGTTTCGGAATCCTTTCCGATTTCCATCGCCCCCGACCCGGACACAGGCAACAATTCGTTTGCAGGCATCCGGGATTTCACCGATCAAGTCAAAGCGGTTGCCAACTCCCTCACGGATGCCCAGGTGGCCGTATACCCCATGGACGTTCTCGGGCTCCAGGCCAATCAGGCCTTATCGGCTTCCCAGGATATAAACATGCCCCAGAGGATGATGACCGGGCCCAAGGTGGCCGCCCGCCTGAACCACGAAGACGCAGAACGATTGCAAGATCAAGGGACCATGGATGAGCTCGCCCAGGACACCGGGGGCAAGGCTTGTAAGAATCGCAATGACCTGGCTGGGTGCGTTATGACGGCCCTGAAAGACAGTTCCTCTTACTACGAAATGTCGTTCTACCCGCAAAACGTAAATTGGGACGGCAGGTTTCACAAAATTTTGGTGAAGACTTCGCGGCCCGGAGTAAAGCTCACCTATCGCCGGGGTTACTACGCGTTGGATGCGGCGTCGCTCGCGAAAAAACAGCAGCCGGAGGACCGTCTGCGCCAGGCTTGCGCCGATCTTTTGCCCTCGACGGCCATCCCGATGACCGTGCAACCTCTTCCTCCCAATCCATCCGAAAATCCGCAAGGCGGCCTGCAATATATGCTCATGATTTCGGCGGCGGGGCTGACTTCCGCTCAAGTGGGCGACATGTACAGCTTGAATGTGCGGATGGCGGACTGCGAGTTTGGTCAGAAGGATACGATTTTTAAATTCAATGAGAAAGAGTTGACAAAGACAGTCTCCGCAGAAGTATTCCGAAGCTGGCAGTCCGCCGGCATTCCCGACCACATTGTCTTAAAGTCGGCCGCAGACACCCGGAGAATCCGCTTCGTGGTTCTCGATGTCTCTTCCGGTCTGACCGGCGCCATTGACGTCCCTGTGAACCCTTCGGAAATTGCGAAGTCCGCGCCGCCAGTCCCGCCACCGGCCCCCATCGTGACGACTCCCTATGTGGAATTGCCGGACAAAGTAAAGCCGCCTTCGCCGCCCAAGGTTGTGGAGTCCTTGACGTTCCATTTGAAATCCGGCGCATCCGGAACCCTCGATTGGGGCGGCGATAGCCTGCTCTATCGTCCGGCGGGAGACATGCCCTTGGACCAGTCCGCCAGCGGCTTTTCCGGCTACGCTTTCGGCGGCCGCTTTCATTGCCAGGATGGGCATTTTGTTCCCGTGGACACGGCGGATGGCGAACCCACCCTGCGCTTCACCTTTCACAACCACAGCGGAAAAATGGTCGTCGTGGATCTGAAGGGCGAGCAGCCCGTCTATCTGGGCGATCTCCCCGTCGATCCCACCGCGCAATCGTTTTTCGATCGAGTGTGGAAGACGAGCCACTGCCAGGAGCAGTAAAGTTCATCGCTGCTTGAAAATCACCGTGATTGTTCTGATCTTTAGGAGGTCAGGGCTTCAGCCCCGACGTTCGGTCGTCCGCATTGATGGGCTTTAGAGTCTGTGTGACAACTCGATATCGGACAGGTCAGCGGCTAAAGCCGCGATGATTCTGAACACTTTGCGGCACGGCTGAAGCCGTGCCCTACAAAGATTTAGAAGTGGCCACACGGACTCTTTAGCCCCTGAAGCTTCAGGGCCTAAAGGCCTTGATCACGGTTCGATAGGTGTCCGACCTAAAGGTCGGACCTCCTCAATTGCATATCAATATTCGATTGGGGGAGAAAGCTAGAAACTTGGACTGCGCCGCCGGCAACGTGCATTTTGAGTGGACAAAGGAGTGGGCTAGAATCGCCGCTTATGGCCTCCGAAGCAGAGATTCGTCTGGGCACGTCGGCGTTCACTGCGGCTGGCTGGGAAGGCGCGTTCTATCCCGCAGGGATGAAACCTGCCGACTATCTGAGCTACTACGCCACAAAATTCGATACCGTGGAATTGGACAACACATTCTACCGCACGCCTGCGATTTCCACCGTGAACGGCTGGTACGCGAAAACTCCGCCGGGATTTATGTTTGCGGCAAAAGTTCCGCAGATCATCACGCACGAAAAAGCGCTGGTGGATTGCGACGAGGATTTTCGCGATTTTCTGAAGGCCATGGACTGCCTCGGCGAAAAACTGGGGCCGTTGCTTTTTCAGTTTGGATATTTCAACAAGGAAGCGTTTGCGGGCGTGAACGAATTCCTCGCGCGTCTCGTGCCGTTTCTGAAAAAAATTCCCAAGGGATATCGATTTGCCTTAGAAATCCGCAACAAAAATTGGCTGGTACCCCCGTTTGTGGAGGCGCTCAGAGAACACCATGTCGCGCTCGCGTTGGTGGATCATGCATGGATGCCGCGCCCCAAGCAGCTCTTCGACCGCTTTGATCCGATTACGGCGGATTTTGCTTATGTGCGCTGGCTCGGCGACCGCAAGGGCATCGAGGAAAAAACGAAAACGTGGGACAAGATCATCGTGAACCGGACAGCCGACCTGGGCGAGTGGGTCGAGGTATTGAGGAAAGTTCACGAGCGGAAAATTCAGATTCTGGCGTTCGCCAACAACCATTACGCGGGTTACGGCCCCGGCACAATCGAAGAGTTTCGAGGGCTGTGGCGGCGCGCAAGCCGGTGAGAGATTTTGTTCGGCGAATGGGATTCACCGGATGCGCGCTGGAATGCAGGATTTTGTAGCGCCGGCGCTACACAGCCATGCGTGACACGGTCATTTCACTATTGGGTTGCAAGATTCCAATTCCCTCGTGAGGAGTTCAGATTAATGCGATAAGGCGGATTCTTCCACAATCCCGGCTCGCGTCTGCTCAGCCGGCAAATTGCTCCGCAGCCGTAGGCTCAGGAAAGTTGCCGCCGCGGCGCACAGAGCCGGAATCGATCCGGCCAGAAAGATTTCGCGCGGACTCCAATCCAGCTTCAACATCACGCCGCCCAGCATGGGGCCCACAATCGAACCGATGCGTCCGACGCCGAGGCACCAGCCGATTCCCGTGGAGCGGATCGAGGTCGGATAGAACGTGGCAGCGACCGCGGACAGGCCTCCCTGCGCGCCTTGCACCGCGAAACCCAGAACGAATGTGATCGCCATCGTGAGCGGAAACGAATTCGAGTATGCCAGCGAAATGATGAGCAGCGTGGTGCAGAGGAACTCCGGCAGCAAAACCGTGAACGCGCCCCAGCGATTCATCAGGTTCCCCTCGACGAAGGATCCGGCAATCCCTGCGACGCTGAACAACATGATCGCCGTGGCGCCCGCGGAAACGGGTTTGCCGGTCTGGCGAAGCAGCGCCGGCAACCAGAACACCACGAAATACAACATCAAAAGATTCATGAAAAAGGGAATCCAAAGCAGGATCGTTCCGGCCGCGCGGCCTTCCGTGAACAAACTGAGGACCGGAGCGTTTCTGCGCTGATCCTGATGCTGGGAGCGGGACACGGCCGCTTGGCCGAGTTCGGGCGAAATGCGCGCCAGAATTTTTGAGATTTTCCGCTGGTCCGCACCGGAAACTTCCAGGAAGCGCACCGATTCGGGCAGGATCGCGATCAGCAGAAGCGCCAGCGTGAGCGGCAAGACTCCTCCCGCGTAGAAGACCGATTGCCAGCCCCAGCGCGGAAGCATCACTGCACTCACCCGAGTTGCCAGGACGGCGCCTGTCGGCATGCCGCAGAACATGATGCTCACGATGACGGCCAGCAGGCGTTTAGGCGCGTATTCAGACATCAGCGCCACGGAATTGGATAGCGCGCCGCCGAGTCCGAGTCCAGTCAGGAACCGGCAGGCCAGCAACTGGTCAAACGTAGTGCAACGGGGCGTGAACATCGCGAACATGCCAAAGATCAACGTGCAAGCAACGATCGGCCATTTCCGGCCCCAGCGGTCGGCGATTGGGCCGGACAACATGGAAGAGATCATCAAACCGATCAGCGCGGCAACGAATATGGGGCCGAAGGTTTTGATCGGGATGTGCAGGGTATCTGCCATGGAGGGCGCGAGGAAACCGATGCTCTGCGTGTCGAAGCCGTCGAGCACGATGACCATGCCGCACAAGGCCATGGTCCAGATTTGATAGCGGCTCATGGGCCGCCGGTCGATAATTTCGCTGACAGTCGGAGCGCGCTCCATGCCATCTCCCGGGACTGAGTGGCACAGGCTTCAGCCTGTGGGGATTGTCCTTGCATGGCCCCAACCCACGGGCTGAAGCCTGTGCCACTAAAAACACCCAATGCGGCAAAAGTTGCGGTCTAGAGCGAACAGTTAAATTTCCCGCGCGAATCCCCTGCATGACAACGCGACAATTTCTAGGGAACGATAGCCACAGCTTCCCGCATCATCCCGAAATTGGCGCTCCCCGGATCCAGCGCGAGCACTTGCAATTCCAGCGGTCCCGGCGCTGTGACCGGCACGTCCACATGAAACGTGTTCTGCGCCCCTGCATACGTCATCGGGATTTCCGATTCCACTTTGCCCTCCCGCAGTAGTCGCGCGACCACATGAATCTTGTTGGCGTCCCAAAGGCCGTCCGGCTCCGTCGGGCACCCACAGGCCATCGTAACCGTGGCGCGAACTTCAAAAGGCGATCCTGCCTTGACCTTGGCATCTTGCAGCGGCGCCAGCGCCGTCACGATGAAGCCGTGGATCTCCAGCAAAATCCCTTCGCCCAGCACATCTTCGCCCGGCACCAGGAGAAGTGTCTTCGACGAGCGTTGCGTCGCCTGCGCGTTGCCGAGCGGCCCCTCCGCCGATATTTCCACGACGGTTGGCTTGTCCAGGTGCAGCACGGCGAGGTACCCGGACGCGTCCCCGGCGCTGAACACCGTCATTCCCCTCGTGTGCGGCTTTTTCATGATCACGTCCGTATCGCCCGTCCCGCCTTGCTGAATCCCTTGCGCCAGAATTTCGCCGGTTGCGGCATCCTTGACTGTAATTCGCGCGCCGCCCACGTGCGTTCCAATGACTTTGGCGTCGCGGGCGATCGCGCGAATCATCACTTTGGTTTCTTTGCCGCCGGTTTGAGCAAAAAGCGGGGAAACGAGGATCAGAATGGCAAACGCAACCGCAATGAACGAGCCTCGAATTTTCATCAGCGTCCTCCGTTGACTGGACAAAACATATCACATTTCCGGGTCGATCGAAGGCGGCTGCTTGAGGCGTCGCACCCCGCGCCATACGGTGGACGATGCCGGATATTCCAGCGTATGATTCATGCCAGCCGAAAATCGCACCGTCGCTTTTGTGCCGGTGCGACCAAAGGAGAAAAATCCATGAGCGAATTTTCACGCCGAACCTTGTTGGGCGGAGCCGTCGCCGCGGCTGCCACAACGATGTGGAACGAACCGGTGCGCGCCCAATACGTGTGGCAAAAACCCGATTGGCAGGCCGCCGAGTTCGACGCGTTGACGCATTCACCTAAGCGAATTAAGCAGGCGATCCACGGCTTTGGCATCAACGATGGCAGGTTCCTTAAGAACGCCAAGAACTCTCTCAACGGCCTTCGATTCGGAGCCGGCGTCGCCGCCGACCAGATCCAAATTGTCTGCGCGCTCAACGGGCCGGCCAACATGGTGAATTACACCGACTACGTCTGGCAGAAGTATCGCATCGGCGAATGGACGAAAGAGAACGATCCTAAGACTGGGGAGCCCGCCGTGCGCAACTTTTATTATCCGAGCAAGGCCGGCCCGTCCCTGAAGTACACCTCCGACGATCCCAGCAACCCGGATTCCGCAGCACAGGACTTCAGCGTTCAGGGCTTGCAGGCGCGCGGCGTGAAGTTTTTGAGTTGCCATTCTTCCATTGAAGAGGCCGCGCGCGCGCTCATCAAGATGAACAATTTGACCGCGCCGCCGGAAGAAGTCGTGAAGGACATCCAGGCCCATATCCAGCCCGGTGTCCTCCTCGTTCCGGCATTGGCGTCAGCGCTTGCTCTGCTGCAGGGCGACGGACACTACAGTTACATGACTGCCGGATAGCCAGGACGACGTGCTTTATAATGTCCCGGCGCGTCGATCTCCGAGGATGACGCGCAAAAAATTATTGTGTGTCTCGGATCGCACTACACTCCGGAAACGCGAAAGCGGTAGAATAAAGGCTATGGGATTGCCATTTCACCGGGCCTGGGGAGGATGTTCATGACTCGAGTGATCTCCATGCGATGCGGCTTGATCATCGCTTTGGCGTTTTCCGCCCTCATTTTATTTTCGTCAAGCTCGATCAGCTTTGGCGCGCCGCGGACTCCGCAGGCTCCTGACTCCTCAAAGGCCTGGGTCGCGCCGGACCCTGCGACGATCCCAACCGGGCCGCTGGGCGACAGCATTCGCCTGGGCCTGCACGTTTTCAATGAGACGCCGAAGTATGCGGAGCGCTACGTCGGCAACAAGATGAGCTGCACGCATTGCCACATTGATGGCGGCACAGTTTCCAAGGGCATGCCGATGGTGGGCCTGCCTGGAATGTTCCCGATGTATCGCGACCGCGAAAAAACCGTCATCACCTTCGAAGAGCGCATCCAGCAATGCTTCCAGCGCAGTGAATTTGGACATCGTCTCCCAAATGACGGTCCGGAGATGACCGGGCTAGTCGCTTACGCGCAATGGCTCTCCAAGGATCAAGTGACCGGAAAGCCGTTTCCGGGACGAGGTCTCGTCGATCTTCCTGAACTGAACGGTGACGCTGCGAAGGGGAGTCAGATCTATGCGCAACAATGCGCCCTTTGCCACGGTGTGGACGGCGCAGGAAAACCTCCCGCGATCCCGGCCCTCTGGGGTCCGGACGCGTACAGCGACGGCGCCGGCATGCATCAAATCCCCAAGATGGCTGCGTTCGTGCAGCACAACATGCCACAGACCGATCCTGACAGCCTCACTCCGCAAGAGGCGTACGACGTCGCGATGTACGTCCATAGCAAGCCGCACACTGTGTTTAATATGAAAGACCACATGTAGTTGGCTTGCACAGTTTTATTTTCCTGTCGCATCCAAAAATCGCAGTGAAGCCAGGTATTCTTGAAGACAGTCTATTCTGTGAGTGATTACTTCAGTCTGAGTTCTTGAGTTGAAAGACTCGGGAGCCGGAGTAGCCTTGCATCGTTTGTGATCAAAGTTGCCCCAAGACCTAGAGCCGTTGCAGCCACTATCGCGTCCGGCAGTTTTAGTTGGTGTTCGCGGCGCAGCCGAATGGCCACCTTTTTCACCGGATCGCTTAGACCTACTATCGTAATTTCCGATAGAAAGCTCTCAATTTTGGTCTGCGCAGCCTCGTCCAGCAGGGGGTAGGAAAGTAATTCCATCTCTGAAATTACCGAAATGAAATATTGGCAGGTCGGGAGGGGTTGCGCCAGCTTGCCGCCGAGAAGATAGAGAATCGCATTGGTGTCCAGGACGCTTTTCAAGACCATTCTTGCCGGATGCGCGACTGATATCCGAGGGGCTCCTCAGAAAGCGTAATAATCCCCTCGTAGTTGGACAAATCAGTGTTCTGTGGTTCCATGTCCTGTAAATTCAGAGAGCGTTCGATCTCCAGCCAATCGGCGTATTCGATTTGGACCGCGATCGGTCGTTCAGCCTTATCCGTCAGGATCTTCTTTTTGATTTTTCGCATATACACTTCTTTGCGCACCTAAAAAGGCGGACTGAACACAATCCCCACCCGATGAATGCGGCGACAGTGCTCAATCTGTTTATTATAACGCATCCAGGTGGAACAATCCGACTGAATCTTGCCAAGTCTAAGCCGCACTCAATGCGCCGTGCTCCCGCGGAGTAGCGTAAACCTCTGAACTCTTCTGCCGGTTTCGACCTCGCCCGTGTACAGGTTACCTTTTGAATCGGAAACGATGGCGTGCACGTGGTGGAACTGGCCCGCGCCGCGTCCGGCATGGCCCGTCGTGCCCTGGACGGAACCGTCGCTGCGCAGCAGCGTCCAGATCACGTTATTTTCGCCGTCGGCCACATGCAAATATTTCTGGGCCGCGTCATGCGAGAAGGCAAGATCGTAGGCCGATCCATTGCCGAGCGTCTCGGGCCGCAGAATGAATTCCTTCACGAACTTGCCTTCTTTCGTGAAGACCTGAATTCTGTCGTTCACTCGATCGCACACATACACGAAGCCGTCCTGCGAGATGTGGACCGCATGGAGCGGATTCCGGAACAGCTGGCTGGGCTTGTCTCCAGGAGAGTACGGCACAAGATCGGCATCGCTCGGCGCTTTGCCGTAGGCGCCCCACATGCGTTTGAAGGCGCCCGTTTCGGAGTCAAACACGATGACGCGCCGGTTGAGATAACCGTCGGCAACATAAATTTCGTGCGCCTTTTCGTCCACGTCCATTCCCGCCGGGCGGCCTAGAATGGTGGTGTCCGAATTATTCATGGGCGCTGCGGAAGGGTGGCCAATTTCCAAAATGAATTTTCCATCGCTCGTGAGCTTGATCGCCTGCCGGTCTTTGGCGCCGTTTCCGGTAATCCAGACGTTCCCAGCTTGATCGACGAAAATGCTATGCTCCGAACCCGGCCAGTCATAGCCCGAGCCTGGACCGCCCCAAGACTTGAGAAGATTGCCTTCGGCATCGAACACGAGGATAGGAGGCGCAGAAACGCAGCATTCGGAAACGGGAGGAGTTTGCGCCGCGCCAAGATCATCTTTCGTGTTCGACCCCGGACGCTGCAGCACCCAGATATGATCTTGCCGGTCGACGGCCATCCCGCCGACCTGCCCCATGATCCAATTGTTGGGCAATTGTTTTGGCCAGGAGGCGTCGACTTTGTATGTGGGAGGCGCCTGCCCCTGTGCCGCGGGGCACACACCAAGCGCAAGCATTCCAATACCGCTCGAAAATAAAAGCGTCTTCATCCATCTATTGGTGCTGGCCATGACACGCCCTCCAAATCGCAAGCCGCGATTTCCAATTCATTCCCAAGCCGACCGGGAATATACACCCGCCCGCCTGTACATAGAACGCTTCAGTCCAGATTTTCCGCCGGTCCGGTTTTCTCGCCAAAATACATGGCAGTCACGCCACGCCATGTGCACTTTGCGCGATGCGTTGTAGCGCCGGCGAGACGCCGGCACTACAAAAAACCAATGTCCATTTCCCAGTGGGTGGCCTGCGTTCTACCGATCAGGATTGCCGCGAGAAAATCACAGCGTGATGAGCCGCAATCCACTCCAGCGTTCGAATGCTGGTATCATTTGCAGCGGTCCTGTTCAGGCTGGAGCTGCTTCTTACAAAGAAATATCAACATTGGAAGTTCCGGGTGAAGCCCCAGCCTTTTGATTTAGCGAAAAGGGACGATATGAAAAAGAAGACGAGTTTCGTTCGAATACCAGCAGTGACCGCAGGACTGGCCATCGCGCTAGCGTTCTTGTGTTTCGCTCCAATGCACGCGCAGAGCAAACCTCCCAAGTTCGAAGTCGACGCTTCCTGGCCCAAGCCGTTGCCGAATCTCTGGGTGACCGGGGGCATCGGCGGCCTGTGCATTGACTCCCGGGACCACTTGTTCATCCTGAACCGGGGCGATTTGACGGACAACGACCTCGACGCCGGCCATCAGGCGCCCGTGGTGATTGAGTTCGATCCCGACGGCAACGTGGTGAATTCCTTCGGCGATCCCGACACGACGCCAAACAATCCCCACGGCTGCGCGGTGGACGCGGAGAACAACCTTTGGGTGACCGGCACGGGCGACGGCATCGTGCAGAAATATGCGCACGACGGGAGCAAACTCCTGCTCCAGATCGGCAAGCAGGGCGTCGTTGATTCTTCCGACGGCGCGGGCAAAGGGAAAGCCCTGAACTCCAGCCACGCCGGGTTCTTCAAACCCGCGGGCATTGCGATCGATCCCAAGAATGGCGACGTTTACGTGGCCGACGGTGAAAGTCCCGGCGGCAACCACCGCATTGCGGTGTTCGATCGCGCCGGGCAGTTCCTGCGCCAGTGGGATTTGCACCGCACCGAGGCGGAGACCGGCGACGCATTCGTGCCCGTACTGCACTGCGTGGCCCTGGACAACAACGGCTTGGTCTACGTGTGCGACAGGAGGGGCCACCGCATTCAAGTGTTCGATCAGATGGGCAACTTTCAAAAGAACATTCCGGTCGAGTTCGAACAAATGTCCAAGCTCCCGGCGGGTCCGGAGCACCATCCCGGCGCTTTAGGTTCGGCTGTATGGGTCGGCTTCTCTCGCGATCCGGGACAGAAGTACATGTATGTGGTCAATCAGGACAACGAGAAGATCGATATCCTCGATCGCGACAGCGGGCAGATCCTGTCAAGTTTCGGCCGCCCGGGGCACCAGGTGGGGGAATTTACTTACGCGCATTTCCTGGCGGTGGATTCGAGGGGCAATATTTACGTCACCGAGGTGGGCACGGGCAAGCGCATTCAGAAATTCAAGATGGTGGGCGGTCGATAGCAGACAGATTTCAGTGGCGCACGCTTCAGCCTGTGGGATTTTGGCCTTGCAAGTACCAAACCCCACAGGCTGAAGGCCTGTGCCACTGACCCTACAGATGCAAAAGTTTGATCGCGTTTCCCTTCAAGATGCGCTCGCGTTCCGCGGCCGGGTAATTAAACTGGTCAAGGACAAGGCTCGGATACTGCACATCCTGCGCGGCGAAAATGTCCGTGCCCACGACGATGCGGTCCGTCCCGACCATGGTGACGAGGAATTGGAACGCCTCCGGATAGTAGATTAGGTAGTCGTAATAGAAGCGCCGCAGGTATTCCCTGAACGGGCGCGCCAGCGGAACCCGCTGGTCGTTGAAGTGCGAGAAGAAATGTTCGATCCTGCCGGCAAGATAGGGGAAAGCGCCTCCCGCGTGCGGCAAGACTATTTCCAGCTTCGGATATTTGTCCAGTATACCGGACATCATTAACTTAGTTGCCAATACAGTGTGGTCGGTGGGCGCATCGAGCCCCGCCGCCAGATTGGGCGGCCCGGAAACTCTGTCGGCTCCGTAATTATTGGGCACCCCATCCATCTGATGAAAAATAATCGGGAGGCCCAATTCCTCGATCCGCGCGAGGACCGGCGCAAAGTTCGGATTGATGATGTAATCGTGACGCTCGATCGAGTCCGGAAGGTGGACGGCGCGCACGCCCGGTTTGCCCGCGACGCGGTTCAATTCCTTCAGCGCCAGCTGCGGATCGCGAATGGGCATCTCGACGCCCAGAACAAAGCGGTCGGGATGCTTCTGGTGCACTTCAATTCCCACATCATTGATGATCTGGGCGAGATGCGCGCCTTGTTCCGCCGACGTCCATTGCCACGGCATCGAGCCGGACAGCGTCAAGCAATGCATCAGCACGCCATGCTCGTCCATCCACTGCAACCGCTTTTCGAGATCGTAATTGAGCGGGTAGGGATTGACGAGCGGGTTGCCAAGTTCAGCCAACGCCTTGTTGTAAGGCTCTGGCGACCAGTGCGCGTGGCAGTCAATCGCGACCGGTTTTCCCACTCCAGCCTTCCCTGGCTTGGCATCCCACCAGTCCACGCCTTTCTCTTTGGTCTGCGCAGCCAGGCCGGCGGGAAGCGCGGTGATCATCGCGCCGCCGGCGCCGATTTTCAAAAAGTCTCGCCTTCCGATAGCGGAACCTGTTACCGGTGCGTCTGAATTTTTCATCGTCCATTCTCCTGAAAGGTTCCCTTATACCACTAACGGGTGGAACTCTCAGAGCCGTTTTCAAGACGTGCGTATGGCCCGGCCGCATATACGATTTTTCCTCCGACCATGGTGAGCAGCGATTCGATGCCGCCGATCTCGGCCACTGGCACCGTCATGTAGTCCTTCGTCAGAACAGCAAGGTCGGCAAGTTTGCCCGGCTCGAGCGAACCTCGTTTGTTTTCGTCGAATGAAAACCAGGCGCTGCCGATGGTGTAGGCGCGAAGCGCGTCCTCACGCGTCGGCGTTTGCTCCGGTCCGCGCTGCACGCCGCCGGCGTTCTTGCTGTCCACGAGCGACCATTCGAGCGCCGTGAATGGATTGTAGGAGGCCACGCGATGCGCGTCGGTCCCGGCGCCCATGTTCACGCCGAGTTCCTTGGCGTTTTCGACCGATGCGGCATTCGGGCGCTGGATGGTCCAGCCCACGCCCATCGCCTTCATTCGCCGCAAATTCTGGGGCGACGCATTTGTCAAATGAGCGACCGACCAGCGCAAATTCGTGATGGGAAATTCCCCATTCACGCGCTCATAAATGGAGAGCAGCGTGTCCGCGGTTTCGTCCTTCGGCCAATGCATCGTGACCGGCATACCATGTTGGGCTGCCCAGCGGACGATCTGGTAATACTTCTCTTTGTCCTCGGCAGTCGGATGGTCGTTGTTGTTCATGCCCCAGGTGACGCGTTCCCCGAGACCGTTGAATTTCAACATATCGTCGCCAAAACCCTGCGGCAGCATTTGCGTCAAGCTCTTCAACTCTTCAAATTCCTTGCCGGAAGTCGGGCCGCACAAACTATAGGCAATCCGCAGCGTCAATTCGTGCTGCCGCCAGATCTGGAAGAGGGGCTGATAGTTTTCAGGATTGAGATTATTCCCGCCGGGATCGCCCACTCCGGTCAAGCCCAGCCGGTTCAACTCGCTGAAAAATTTCTTCGTTCCCTCGACTTGCTCATTGAAAGTCGGATGCGGAAGCTTTTCAAACAGGGCGATGGCAACATCAAAGCCGCCGCCATCTTCAATCGCTCCCGTTGGATTGCCGCTCGCGTCTCTTTCAAATTTACCCGGACGCGGCAGATCGGCCTCGCTGTTAATCCCCATTGCTTTGAAGCCCGCGGGCGTCATCACTTCCCAGTCGTAATCTTTCTGCACGTAGACAGGATTGTTCGGCGCCGCCGCCACGAGGTCCGCCTGCGTTGGCCTGCGCTTTTCTTTGAATTGCTCCGCGTGCCAGCCGCCCGCGACGATCAGCCAGGAGCCCGGCTTCTTGGCCAGCGATGCTTCATGGATCCGGCTCATGGCCTCGGCAATGGAGGCTGCGCCCACCCAGTTCACCTCGGTCGTAAACGTTTGCCCCGCTCGGATCGCGTGGATATGGGAATCGATGAAGCCGGGAATTACCGTGCGCCCCTGCAGATCGATCACTCGCGTCTTCGGCCCCGCCTGTTTTCGAACTTCGGAGTTGCTGCCCACCGCCGTGATTTTGCCGTCGCGAATGGCCACGGCTTCGCGAGTCGAAAATTGGCGGTCGACCGTCAGGATCTTGCCGTTCACCAGAATGGTATCGGCGTTTTGGGCCCGCGCCGGCAAGGCCGCGGCAATCGCGACGATGGCGGCAAGCGCGGCGCGGATGAATTTCGCGATGGGAGTTCTCATTTCGCCAGTCCTCAAAATGATTTAGTTGAGGCGTTTCGGAGCGCCGTCTTTTTGGTACCAGTCCAGCGTCTCGCCGCTCGTGTTCACCGTGACGGCGCGCACCTCGGTGAACTGATCGAATGACTCGACGCCCGTCTCGCGGCCCACGCCGCTGTCCTTGAAGCCTCCCCACGGCGATGCAGGGTCGAGCCGGTGGTGGTCATTCACCCAGACCATGCCGAAAAGCAGCCGACCGGCCACGCGGTGAGCGCGCGCGACGTCGTGGGTCCAGACCGATGCGGCCAGGCCGTATCGCGTGTCGTTGGCTATGAGAATTGCGTCGGCTTCGTCTTCGAACGGCATGACCACGGTCACTGGTCCGAAAACTTCCTCCTGCGCAATCTCGGAGCGAGGGTCGGCATCGCAGAGCACCGTCGGCTCGATGAAAAATCCGGCTGGCAATCTGCCGGAAGCCGCTTTGCCGCCCGTCAGCAGCTTTGCGCCCGCCGCCATGGCGCGCTCGAGCATCGCCAGAATGCGGCGCCGCGATTTTTCCGAAATCACCGGCCCCAGCTGCGTGCGCGCGTCTGCGGGATCGCCCAGGCGGATCGCCGCGGCTTTCGTTCGAAAGCGTTCCAGGAACGGCGCGTACAGGGAGCGCTGAACGAGGATGCGCGAACCGCACACGCAGGTCTGCCCCGCGGCGATGAACGCGGCGAAGGCCGCGCCGTTCACGGCGCGCTCCATCTCCATGTCATCGAAAATGATCACAGCGCCCTTGCCGCCCAGCTCCAGCGTGGCCGCCGCGAAATTGCGCGCGGCCGCGGCGCCGATCGAGCGGCCGACTTCGGTGCTTCCCGTGAAGGTGACCTTTCGAACTTTTGGATGCGAGGCAAGCGCGGCCCCCGATTCGGCGCCTGCGCCGTTGACCACGTTGACGACGCCCTTGGGCACACCGGAGCGATCCAGAAGCTCAACGAGCCGGATGGTCGTGAGCGGCGTCTGCTCGGAGGGCTTGATGACCACGCTGTTGCCCGTCGCGAGTGCCGGGGCCAGACTCTTGGAAAGGATCATCAACGGATGGTTGAAGGACGTCATGAGCGCGACAACGCCGAGCGGCACGCGCTCCGTGTAACACAGGTACGAACCTTCGACCGGGATCACGTAACTGCGGCGTGTAAGGGCCAGCGCCGCAAAATAGCGGTAGAACTGCGGAAGGCGAGAGATCTGCACCCGCGTTTCGACAATCGGGCGGCCATTGTTGAGCGTCTCGAGATTGTAGAACGCTTCCAGGTCGGCCTCGAACAAGTCGGCGAAGCGGTTGAGTACGCGGGCGCGCTCGTGGACCGGCGCCCTGCTCCATTTTCCGTCGTCGAAGGCGCGCTGCGCGGCTGTGGCGGCGCGGTCCACATCGCTTGCGCCGGCATCGGCCAGGCGCCCGATCACGACGCCTGTGGCCGGGTTGACGATGTCCATCGTCTTGCCGCTCGCGGCATCGGTGAATTCACCGTCGATGAAGAGCTGCGCGTCGAAGGTGATGGGCAGGACGCTCATGGATTTCGCACCCCGACAGGGAAGGGAGTGGCTGACGGCTCCACCTCGATTTCCTCGAGCCGCCGCCTTTTCGGCTCGACACCGAGCGCGAGGACAACCAAAATCTCCACGACCAGCAGCCCGATCATGAAAACCAGGACGCCGCCGACGCCGTGCGATTTGAAAAGCGCGACGACCAGGAAGGAGGTAAAAATGATCGCGCCGCGCCCGAACGTGTTGCAGATTCCCGACGCGCGCAGCCGCACTTCAGTCGGAAAAAGCTCCGGGATGTAGATCGCAAACAGCAGCGCCACGAGGACGTAGATCGGAACGATCAGCAGGAAGCCCGTCACCATCAATATAGCGGGATTTTGGATAAATGGATAAAAGCTTCCAATCAGAATAGTGAGCAGGGAAGCGCCGACGATCGTGGGCTTGCGTCCCCAGGAATCGGCGGTGAACGCGCCGATCGCGGATCCGATCGGCGCACCGAGGGCCATCACCAGAGAATAATTAAACGACCTGGCGATGCTGAGCCCCTGCTGAACAAAAAAGGTCGGCAGCCAGGTCACAAATCCGTAGAGCAGGCTGTTGATGACGATCAGAGAAATCGATCCCAAAATCATGCGCGGGAAAATCGTGGGGCCGAGCAGCGAAGCGAGATCCCGGGATTGTTTTACCAGGGTCGAAAGCCTGGGCGGCGGCAGAGGGGAATGTTGCAGCGAAACTTCGGCTTCGATCGACTGCAGCAAGGCCTCGGCTTCTTCGGTCTTTCCGACGGATTCGAGCCAGCGAGGCGATTCCGGCAATTTTTTCCGCAAGTACCAGACGACCAGCGCGCCGAGGCCGCCCAGGACAAACATGGTGCGCCATCCGAGTCTCGGGATGACGAGTCTTCCGAGCAGCGCGGCAACCGGCAAGCCGGTGACGACGAAGACGGTCATGAAGCCCAGCCATTTGCCGCGGGATTGCGGGGGTACGAATTCCGTTAATGTCGAATAGCCAACTACATTTTCGGCCCCCAATCCAAACCCGATGAAGGACTGGATCAAGATTAAAACCAACATGGAGGGCGCAAAGGCGGCAGCGATGGATGCAAATCCGAAGATGGCCAGATTCGACTGATAAGTGAAGCGCCGCCCGAACCGGTCGCCGAGGAATCCGGTCACAAACGACCCCAGCGTCATCCCCACAAAAGTCACCGAGACAAAGTACCCATTCTGCGCGACCGTGGAGAAGCCGCTCTTGACCGTGGCGCCGAGGACGATTCCCGCCAGATAAATATCGAAGCCGTCGAAGAACATTCCCGCGCCGATCAGCCACATGATCCGGCGATGGAACGAGGAAATCGGCAGCCGGTCGAGTCGCGCTCCTGCGTTCACGGCCACAGGCGGCTCACTTCTGCCTCGAAAGCACGGCCAGGCTCCCCACTGTCAAGGCTTCCGTGGCCAAGCGGCAGTTCTGGTCAAATGAATTCTGTTGCGCCGTCTGGAAAAATTCCTTGCAGTTCCGCGCGGCGTTGGGATCGAGGCGCAGGATGCGCTCGACGATGGCATCGACGTCGGAGGCGAGTCGGCTCGCCGGGCTCACGTGCGAGATAAGGCCGATTTGCAGCGCTTGCTGCGGCGTAATGGGATCGCCGAAGAGCACGAGGGGAAACGCGAAGCGGGGCAGCGCGTACTCGCCGAGATACGCCATGATCGCGGCGGGCGCAAGGCCGAATTTCATTTCGGGGAAACCCAGGGCCGCGCTCTCGGCGACATAGACGAAATCGCACACAATCGCCAGTCCAAAACCGAAGCCGAACGCGTCGCCCTGCACTTCCGCGACGCTGATCAGCGCAGAAACACGCAAGGCGCGCTTGAATTCGATGAGGCGCGCGGATTCGTGATGGATCGCCGCGGCGTCCCGCCCCGCGCGCTCGCGCCCGGTGCAGAAAACCTTGCCGTGCGCGCGAATGCGCAAGACTCGCGCGCTAGGATGCGCTGCCTCGCGGCGAAGTTCCGCGAGCATCGCGTCAAGCATCGCGCCAGTCACTTCATTTTCGCGCCCCGAATTGTTCAACGTGAAATTCAGGACGTCGCCGGCCCGCTCGATCAACACACCGGCCGGGGCATTCGCGCCGGTAAATTCAACAGGTTTAGATGACATTCCGACACGGTACACACGGAGTGCAAGCCATGTCAACCGGCGGTGGCAGTTATGTTCGCCTGCGATTCGGGCCAGTTCCCGAACATTCTGTTTCTCAGGATGTGGGTGTCGCGCGGAGTTTCGACTGCCTTGCAGGCTGGTAGGTATGCTACTTGCGAGCCGCCCTCATGAACTTTGGCTGCATTTATATTTACGTTAGCAAGGGGCTCCATCAGACCAATGCTGTCCCCATTTGGGCCTTGGCCTTGTAATATTTACTAAAGAGTAAGTGATGAAGTTTCCGCACTCAAAGCCCTGGCGCGTGCATTGCATACAGAGACGCTCGAGGTGTACATTTTCGGTCGGACGAGAAGCCAAAACAGAAATTCCGCCCTTATGGCTTTCGCTCGACTTACTTTCTCTGGGTTGTTATTTGGCCTGATCGAATCCGTTTTACCAAAGGGGGGCGCCTTGAATTTTTCGCTCAAGCGCTACCGGCCACTGTTGGCAAGCCGCGGGCTGGGTGTGGCCTGTGTGCTCCTGCTTGCTCTGGCAGGCGCGGCCACCGCTGCCGCCCAGACTTTGAAGACGAGCGGGACATTGGAGGGAACAATCAGTGACTCCACAGGGGGACGAATTCCTGGCGTCAAAGTCAATTTGCGACAGACGGATACAAACCAAACCCGCGTGGTTTATACCGATGAACAAGGGTTCTTCCGCTCGACCGATCTTCCCGTGGGCACCTATGAGGTTCGCATCGAGAATCCTGGGTTTGCACCCTACTTGCATACCGGAGTTGACCTTGACGTGGGGATTACCGCGCACCTGGATGTCATCCTTCCAGCGGCCAGCGTCCAAACCCAAGTGACGGTATCCGCGCAACCGTCGCCCATTGACCCCACCCAGACTTCTGTCACATCCAGCGTCGACCGGCAAAGAATCGAAGATCTGCCCGTGGATAGCCGCAATTCGTTGGACTTTGTCCTTGCGATGCCTGGCGTGACCAGTACTTCTTCACGGCAAGGTGGAACAGGCTCACACCGCGCGCTGGCAGATAGCGGCTTCACCTTCGGCGGGTTGCGCCCTCGAAGCAACAATGTTTCCGTCGATGGGCTCGACAACAATGATGAATATACCGGTTCGAGTCGCACCGAGCTTTCCCCTGAAGAAGTTCAAGAATATCAGGTGGTGAACAATGGGCTGTCGGCGGAATACGGTGGCGCTTCCGGCGGCTCGATCAACGTGGTCACGCGCACAGGCGCAAACGTCATCCGTGGCGACGCCTTCCTTTACGCCCAGGATGCATTGTTCAACGCTCAAGACCCGCTCGAAACCACGTCCGGCAAGCCAGACTTCCGCCGCTATCGTATCGGGTCTTCCATTGGCGGACCCATTATTAAGAATCGCGTATTCTTTCATGCGGCTTTCGAGCAAGAAAGTAACCGAGGCCAAATCGGCTCCGACATCGATCCCTCCCTGGCCTTAGCCATAAACAGTTTTCTTGCGAAGGGCGCTTTTCCTCGATTGAATGTCCGCCAAATCACTACCGGATTTGTCCCGATCGCGCGAGCGGAAACCGAAGCATCGGGAAAGGTGAACTATCAGATTAGTTCGCGGAATTCCTTGACGCTGCGCTACGCTTTCACCAACAACCGCGTCGCAGGCAATGCCTTCAACACAACGGCGCTCGATGACGCGAGCGTCCAGGGCAGCAGCTTCACTGCGGATAACGTGGTGGCTGGCTCGCTGGTCACTGTCTTCGGTTCCGGGGGTGTTGGCGACCTGCGTTTCCAGGCGGCCACACGCCATGCCGTGTTGCGCACGAACGATGCGGCAGACCCCGAAATCGATATCAACGGCCTGGTGGATTTTGGACAGCCGTATGGTGGCAACAGCAGTCGCACAGAAAACCACTACCAAACGAGCTACACCTACCTTAAGACGAAAGGCAAGCACCTGTGGAAGGTAGGCGGCACGGTGAACCATGTCAGCTTACGCGCGGACGTGCTGGACGGCTTTGGGGGACTCTACCTTTTCGGGTCTCTCGCCGATTTTATGGCAGGGAACCCGGATCAGTTTCGGCAAACGTTCGGGAACCCCAATGTCAATTATTCAGTAACGAGTTTCGGTGGATTCGTGCAGGATCATTGGTCAATCACACGGAAACTCACGCTTGACCTGGGCGTACGATACGACTTCGAGCGCCTGCCGTCGCTGTTCAATCAGGATACAAATAATTTCAGCCCGCGAATTGGCCTGGCCTGGAGTCCATCGTCCAAGTGGGTCGTGCGGGCAGGATACGGAATCTTCTTTGACCGCTATGTTCTCGCCAACCTGACGCGAGCCATCGAATTCAGTGGTTCGCAAGGTTTTGAGCAGGTCGTTGATGGAAGCGCGGCGGGCAACGCCTTCGCGGGAGCGGGAGGCGGCTCACAGGTGGCTCCCATATCCGGAATCGCACCATCCATCTACCAACCCGATCCGCACATGGCTACACCCTACAGCCAACAGGCCAACGCCGGCGCGGAATATCTTCTCGCAAAAGACGTGACGTTTCGGGCCGACTATTTGTTTGTTCGTGGCGTCAAGTTGGCCCGAACAATGAACGTGAACCTGTTACCTCCGCAAATTGGAAACGAGGTGTTTGCGCCCGGCCGGCAGAACCCGGTGTTCAATGATATTTATCAAATCGGGGATTCCGCGAGTTCCACGTATAACGGTGTTTCGTTCACACTCAACCGGCGGTTGTCCAACGATGTGGAATTCAGCGGGAGCTACACTGTTTCGAAGACCTGGGACGACGCCTCAGATTTCGACGAGCAGCCGCAAAACCCATTCGATCTCGCGGCCGAACACGCACTCTCGCGCCAAAATCAGCAACAGCGGCTTGTTTTTAACGCGCTTTGGAACTTGCCCTTTCCCGGGCAAATTGAACTAGCACCGCTTATCACCTTGGGAACCGGCCGTCCGATCGATCCACTGGTGGGCCTCAACTCGAACCGCAACGACGCTTTCCCACTCTCTGCGCGACCGCTAGGTTTGGGGCGCAATTCTTTGCAGACTCCAAGAATCGCGATAGTAGACTTGGGTGTAGTCAAGACTGTTAACCTTGGCGAACACCGTCACTTGGATCTAATCACACAATTCTTTAACCTCTTCAACCATACAAGCGCTACCGCAATCAATCCTTTTTTCGGAAAAGGCGCGGTTCCATTTCCCGGATATGGTCGACCTATCCAGGATTTCAGCCCCCGCATAATCCAGTTCGCTGTGAATCTTGAGTATTAGAAAGCGTGCAGCAATCGGTACGCCAAAAGCATTTGATTTCGGCTTGGTTTGTCTCCAAAGCAACCGCGCTTATTAAAAAAGCCACAAGCGAGTGGAAGTGAGAGGAACGGTCGAAGGACGGCTTGGATCGCTGGCGTTGACTGTTGCGGCGCCAAGTTGCTGGCGAGTGCTGGCCTCGTCGGAAGGTATTTTCGGTCGAGATATTCTCGCCGGTGAGCATGCCGACACGGAACAGACGGAGTGCAGGTCATGTCAACCGGTGGCGGCGGTCCACTTCGGGCGTGATTCGAGCGAGATTTTCCCGATCACGTTCGATCCCTTATTCGCCGCTATGGAGTTTTACTGACAATCTTCACAAACTCATCATTCGTCCCGGCGCGCCCGTGGATGGGCACGTGCTGCGCGACGTCGAGCTTCAGCTTCAGCATATTCTGAAACAGCGTGCGCATGCCGGGAGTTGGCGCGGGCGGCTGCGCTCCGGGCTGCGGCGGCGAATATAGATCCGCGTTCACCAGGATTTTTTCTTTCGGGAGATAGGCCATCAGCATATCGGCGCTGTGATTGCCCTGGCTGTACGACGGATCCCCTAAATCGTAGGCCATGTCCTGCACATGCATGATTTCCATCAGGCGCGCGCCGTCGGTCACAACGTATTTTCCTTCGCCGCGCGTGTCTCCGCCCACCGTGTCAATCGGAGCGGGTCGCCTGCTGATCATGTACATCGGGCTGAAGATCGCCAGGCGATCCGGCTGCAGCGTTCTCGGCGCCGGGTAGAACATGATGTCGAGGTAATACTGCTTGTTGGATTCGTGGGTCACGATGGTCGTGCCTTGCGAAAGATAAGTGCGGAGACCGCCGGCGTGATCCATATGGTGGTGCGTATTGACTAGGTAACGGATCGGCTTGTTCGGAACCAGCCGGTTTACTTCCGCGATCACCGCGAGCGACCGCGCCTCGTTCTGCGGCGCTTCGACCACCGCGACGAAATCGTTGAATTCGACGAGCACGCTGTTGTGGGATCCGCCGCCGAGGAGCCAGACGCCGTCCGCGAGCTTCTGGCTTTCCACTTTAACCGGCGGCGGCGTGGCCGCGCGCACCGCCTCGGGCACCGCCATCGGGGTCACCGCTACGTTTTCTTTCACATCCGTTACATTAATCTCATAGTAATTATGCGCTGGATTCAGCCTGGGGTCGCCCTGGTGCACATGGATCTGCCCGGGAAACATGATGGCGCCGAAATTTTTGTATTTCGTATAGCGCATCTCGTAGTCCATGTCGCCATACATGGGATTGGGAAACCAGGTGTCCACCAGCTCGACCAGATTCTGGTCGTTGATCGTTCCATTGAACTTGTATTTTCCCGTGGTGAAGGAGACGATCGTCACCTTTCTGCCAAACTGCGAGAGGCCGATGTCCGATGCTCCTATAATGGGCAACGAGATCGCAGTCGCATCGGTTGCCGCCAGCGCCGCTTTCAAAAACCCGTGCGGAGTCAGCACAATCTCCATTTGCCGCAGGTCGGAGTACGGCACGCCGTCCAGGTACATCCGCGTGAGCGGCACCGGCACTTCCCCCTGCATGTCCCAGGCGTAGTTGCCGCTCAGTATGGACGTGACGTGTTGCTCCGGCATCGGAGTTCTGCCGAGCAGCGGATACTTCCCCTGCCTGCGGGTGTAATCCTCGCGCGACCATTTCGCGTCGTAGTCGATCACGCGCGTGTAGTCCGAAACTTCATAATGCGGCCAGTCCTCGGCAAGCCCGTAGGTCTGGCCGATTTGGGAGAACCAGCCGCTCGCCGAATATTGAATCGTCTTCAGGTTGGCAAGGCCCATGGCCTTCGCAGATGCCTCCAAGGCTTTCCGGGCATCCACCGTCTGCGCGGAAGCGCTTCCCGCGAACAGGAGGAACATTCCCACGAGAATGCAGAGTTTTCGCGCCATACGTTTTCCTCGCTCTCAGAAAATCAACTTAAGAACCAAAGTCTTGGATTTCTATTTTGAGATCTCGAATGGGCACCCTTATACACCCGGGGCCCCTCCGGCTGAACCAAATTGTGCTTCGTCAGTCAATTTCGAGTTTGCGAGACCGTTAGTCCGCTACATGGCAAGCGTAAGCAGGGACGCCCTCGCATCCTCGCGCGTTGGACGATTTTCGAAGGTCCATTTTCACCTGCCTCGCCACCTGCCATTGTTGAAGAAGCTGGCAAGGCCGCCTCTTTTTGGGTTCGAAAAGTAACAGAGCTTCCCGAGTTCTATGGCAGGTTCCCGGTCTGCGCGATCGTAAGTAATAGCTAGACCTCGGCGCTGGAATTGCATCGCATATAGCGTGGGAGCGCGATGCGCGGAGGGTGCAGCGACTCCTGATCGACCGTCGTAGATGACCGCTTCGTATTAGTAGCCCGCACTATTCGGTTTTTCTTCCGCTGGGCTTTGGCCACTCGTGTCCGAAGTATGCTCAAACGATGTTAGGAGCAGGCGCGCTAAACCGAATCGCCCTTTGCAATATCTATGGTATATATCAAAGCAATCTCCCCGGTTTACTCGTATAGTACCAACGACGAAGAGTGGCTTCCCCTGGTACCGTGTGTGGAGGCTCCCATGAGTAGCAGAAAAGCACCACGTTCCTTGGATCGCAAGCGGCAACGTGCATCGCGCTCAACGAAAAATGTCACTTTTACACGCGCTCCCTATGACTTGGCCTCTCTTATCAGGGGGCTTTACCATCGGGTGGCTCGTCGGCTTGATTTGGACCCCTCGTACATCAGCCGCGTCGCTCGCAGGGAACGCCGGTCGAAGATCATTGAAGACGCGTTGAGGCGCGAGCTCAGCAAGATCGTGGAGAATATCAGCAAGCGGCGCGGCCGCGTTGCGCGGAAGGCCGCCCACAAAAAGGGCCATAGAAAAGCGACCAAAAAGGCGGGGAGAAAGCGAAAGTGAACCAACGTTCATCGAGCCAATCGCTGGGTCTCTGCTTTCTTGTGTCGCGGCCGTGACTCACTCGCGGCCGCGGTGTTTCCACTTCCGTTCCGTGCGAATGAGGCAGCCCTCATCCTCGGACATCTCAGGGAACTCCTTAACAATTTCGCAATTCTTCTGAATCAGGGGATCCCCGATATACAGCAATGTAGTTTTCCTTATCCAGGAATTGCACGATGGCCTTTGATTTTGCTTTTCGACTACACTAGATAAATAGTTGTATGATACAATATATGTAAGCTAACTCATTGAGTATATTCTGGAAGACTCGCGGTGAGGAGCGGGCGCACATAGAGTAGTCTTCCTCGCCTGGCTTCGGCTGGTCAAGAAAGGGAAGCGCCAAAGTAATCGAAGGGCCCTTAATTTGAAGCGACGCTCCAAGAATCGCGGCAAGCGAAAGAAGAAGGAGATTTCTCTCAATCGCCTCTTCCAATACATTATGGGAAGGAAGATGAACAAATCTGAGCGGAGCTATTTCGGCTTGAAGATCGCGCGGCGCAATCCGAAGATGAAAAAGTAGCCCTCACATCCCCCAGTCCACCTGAAAATCAGAGCACGAAGCTTTCATACAGCATCCTCACTACGGGAACGATATCCCAAAAGTTGAAAAGCAACGCGCCTAGACTATTGTGCGCCACCTTTGGATTCATAGAGGCCCAGAATCGCAGCTCCCAGCGGAAGGGCCTGCGCTTTGCTGCCGGCGTCGCCGACGAGCCAGCGGCGGCTCGAGCCGCAGGCCTTCTCTGAATTTGACTCCAAGACAATCGCGCCGTTCGCCATGGTGCCGATGACCTCCAACGTCTGGATGCAGCCTGGCGGTGCAACGCGCTTGAACAGCGCCTGGAGGTCAACGATCGGCGCCTGGGCGTCGCCCGCATGGTAGTCGAAGAGGAACGTCGTTGAATACTTGCCGCCTTCGGCGAGAATTCCGAGCACGCGCTTGCCGTCCTGCGAGAAACCAGCGAGACGCAGCGACAAAGTTCGCCCGTAATCGCCATCCGAAGCGAGGAAATCGATCTCTACCGGAGCGCTGCCAGCGGCGGGAGTGACCACAAGCTTGTAGTCCGCCATGCAGTCATGAGAGTTCTTGCTGTGATCGTCAGCCGTGGAAACCTTGAGCACCGCGGTGGCGCCGCGCGGTCCGCGCACCTCCTGGGTCTCTGTGGCGGCGATGTTGGCGCCCGTGTCGACACATTCCATGGATGCCTGTTGTGAATGCAGGAGTGACGCAGCGAGCAGGATCAGCAGCATGCAGGAAACCCTTCCGAAAAAGTTGAAGGTGGAGGCATTGCTTCGCCACCTCCCTGCACATTTTAAGTATACCTGACCTCCTTGCACGCATCCAAAGGTCCCGTTGAGGGCCGGAGAGGAGCAGATGATTTTGCATGAAAACGCGTCCTGCAAATCCTCGACGGCGTGGCATGCTCAAACTTCAACCTCCGAAGCCTGGTTTTTTTGAGCGCGGGTGCAGTCGCTGAATACGTAGCGGATGAGTCCGGGTAGCACAGCCACTCTTGGTGTGCGGTTTTGTGAGCTGACTGAGAAGGCTACCGACGCAGCGACGATCGCAAAAACCGCACAGGCAAGAGTGCCTGTGCTACCTGAACCGCCGCGCAAATTTCGGCATGACCTGCTGTGGGGTAGACTGAAAAATTGGATCCGCGACTTATGCTTTCAGCCGTGGAAATAACCGCTCGGCGTTTCCGCGATTGATGGCCTTCCAATCGTCCTCCGAAAAGCCGGCGTACTGGACGAGCCATTCGTCGGTCAATTCGTAATTCCGGATGGGCGCATCGCTGCCGTACAGGATCTGTGAGATTGGCACGATGTCTTTCAGGGCGTCGAGGGCGGGAGAGCGGCCCGCATGCGCGGTGTCGAAATAAAGCTTCTTGAATTCATAGTCCACGCCGTGCGGCACTTTGTCGGCGCGATTCTTGGGAAAATCATCGATGATGCGCGCCGCGAGCACCGGAAACGCTCCACCGGAGTGCGAAAAGATGAAGCGGACATTGGGATTTTTCGCCAAAGTTCCGTCATAGAGAAGGCTGTCAATGGCGCGCGCCGTGTCAATGTCATATTCGATGATCCCGGACTGTCCGGGAAGACCGCGGCAGCAAGAGGCGCGCGCGGGATGGACAAAAACCACGGCGTTGCGGCGGTTCAATTCTTCGTAGACCGGCGCAAAGGAAGGATCGCCGAGCCACTTGTCCATGTAGCTTGTCCACAGAGCGATGCCGTCCGCTTTCAACACGTCCAGCGCATACGCGATTTCTTTCAGGCTGCCGTCCGTGTCGGGCAAGGGCAGCGCCGCGAAGTTTCCGAAACGGCCGGGATAATCCTTGACCATCTGCGCGCCATATTCGTTGTTCTGCCGGGCCAGGCCGCGTCCTTTTTCGCTGCGATCGCTCATGGAATCCATCACCAGGCGCTGGACGGGCGACACAAAGGCCGTGGCAATTCCGTGCTTGTCCATCATGTCAATGGATACAGCGGGAGTCCAAGGCCTGGGTTTGAATCCGTCGGAGCGCATTTGTTCTTCCATGGCCTTGATGTAAAACGGCGGAAACAAGTGGTGGTGCACATCAATCCGGCCGGGCAGCGCGCGGACGGAAGGCGATGTGACCTGCGCGAACAACCCTTTGCCAGCGCCGCTCCCGGGAAGAATTGCGCCCGCTCCGGCCATGGCCAACGCCCTCAGGAATTTCCTGCGCGAGGCCCCGGAATCGAATGGTTTTCCATTCGGGTTGCCAAAATCCGCGGGCGTGTCGAAGTTTCCGGAAGCGCGATTGGCCATGCTCATATCCTCCCAGTTTCAAAAGAGCTGTATGTTTCTTCGCGGCGCAACATAGCACGTTTCCGGGGCGTGTGTCAGCGGCCCGCGCGGGAATTAGCGCGGCTCGGAAGACGGCGGGACGATGCTCTTGATCCGCATGTAGGTGACGAGGTTGCCATAGTGTTCGTTGTTGTGCGCGAGATTCGAGATCAGCCGGCTGATTCGCAACACGGGTACTTTCGTTCCGTCATCCCTCGTGCCTTGCACCAGGTCCATGGAATTGGCATCCGTAAGCATGGCATACGCGCCGTCGCAGTAGGTCAATGCGCTGTTCAGGGCCTTTATGAGGTCGGGTTTTGCGGTGACCTTTTCAAAATCCGTTTCTTCCATGGGATTCTTTTCACCCTTGGCATCCGAACACCAGCGGAAATTAAAGTTGGCCAAGTGTCCAATCAGCTGTCCGAACGTGCGGACCTCCGGCTGCGCGCCGGGACGCAGGCCGTAAAACTCCTCGGGCATCTTCTCCGCGGTGCGGGCGATGAATTTCCGATTCACGCCGTAGGAATTGCGCAGCCATGCGGAAAGGTCTTTGGGTGGAGCCTGCTGGCTCGTCTGCGCCGCCAATGGAACTGCCAGAAGGAATCCCAGAAGCGCGCCAAGAAAAATCTTTGCCATAAAATTGCCCCCAAGTTGGTTCGAGCGCAGTGCCCTGAAGCGTACAGGATGCAAGCGTGCAGCGGGAATCGCCGGCAAGCCTGGCCCCAGATTGCGACGTCGATTTTTCAAATCGACGCGAATTATACCGCCCGCGGCCTCTGCACACAATTTGCGCGCGCCGGAACATAAGCGCTCCACTTGCTGTCCGCTTTGAAAGATTCGGAATTTCAGAGCAAAAAGTGGAACGGCGCTAGAACCTCGTGACCGTGTCGTCCGGATCCTTGGAGGGAAACTCGCTCATCATTACTTCTTCTTCGCGCATGAAGGGACGATGTTCGCAAAGGGCCAGGAATTTGACGAGTGCTTCCCGATACTCGGGGGTCTCGCTGTCCTGTAGTGCTTCCAGCGAGGTCCACATGGAAAGTACGGTTACTTCTAATCTTTCTCCCGGGCCGCTTCGCAGCGCAAGCAAGCCGCAAAATCCACGATGTCGTTGCAGGATCGGCAAAATGCCATTGGTAAAAGCTAAAAAATCGTCCATTTTTCCGGGGAGGATAGTAACCCTCCAGACCCTCGCGAACATATGCACCTCCGGTTGGGTCCTGGCGATGGATGGGGTGGCCAATGTTACCTTCCGTTCCAGCTGATGTAAATCGAGGAGCTGATTCTTAGCCGAAGAAAATCACGAACCCGATCGCTTGCGTTCACCTGTCAGTACTCTCATGGGACTCGAGTAAATCCTGGGGCGGGCGAAATGCATCTGCAATTTCCGCCTTGAGCTGCCCCCTTCGTCCGGAAGACTAGTCCTCCTGCCCCGCCGTGTCAACCGCAGGACGCGCCGGCCGCTCCGCGTTGCGACGAGCGCGAGGCGACTTTCTAACGAGCCGGGGAATTTACGGTTTTTAAGTTTGCGCCGGCCAAATGCGCCGTGGCCGCCAGAGTCGTCTGCGCCGCGTTCAAGCCAAGGCGAAAATCCTTGTCGTTGTAGGTCGCATAGAGGTCGGTGGGCTGATGCCACTGCGGGTCCCAGCCGTTGCCGATCTGGGTGCCGCGCTCGTTTTCCCGCACGCTGATCGCGGCCACTTCGTTCATGAAAGACGATGAATCGGTATTGGTCATGTGGCTGCCGATGGTTGCCGGATAATCCGTTGCGTATTTTTCATCGGCTTGCTCGAGCGTCCAGGCCAGAGCTTGCGACTGGACCGCGAATTTCGAATTCAACTGGAATTCAACATTGACATCTGCTTCGGGGCGCTGCTCCTTGCTCAGCGTACCATCCTCGTGGGGCATGCCATGATCGAACAGCATCATGTCGTGCTGAATCATTCCCAGCCATTTCGGCTCAGGATACCGGCCTGATCCCGGCGGAATTTCTTTGCCTTGAAGGTCCTTGCGCTGCTCGACATAGGCGGCGCTGCCGTTAAGTCCTGTTTCCTCATTGTTCCAAAAAATAAAACGAATCGAACGGTCGGTCTGCACGTCCGGGCCGGACAGAATGCGGGCCAGCTCCATCACCAGCGCTGTGCCCGATCCATCGTCGTTGGCGGCCTCGCCCCAGCCGATGCCGTCAAAGTGGGCGGCGAGGATGTACATTTCGTCGGGGTGCGTGACGCCGGCTTTGGTGCAATAGATTTCTTCCCGGGGTCCGGGTATCGGCGGCTGGGAATTGAGTTGGCGCAGCTTCGGATCCGGTTGCGCGTTCGGATCATTGTTCACTCCGGTGCGAACGCGCAGGCCCCTCGGCCGTCCTCCCCCGACGGCAATGGCCGTGGGCGGCGTAGGCGTTCCCGGCCCTCCCGCGGTATTCGCCATGGTGTTGCGCGTATCGGGAGAGGGAGACTGGTAGTCGTACTTGAGGCGCTCGATATTTGCGCAACCGTAACTTTTGAGTTGGGCTTCGATCCAGTCGAGGGCTCTGCGATTGCGATCGGTCCCTTGCTTTCGATCGCCGAATTGCGTCAGCGCTTTGATCGTGGCCTTATACCGTTCCAGGTCGAGCCGATCCACGAGAATTTTTGCTGGATCGGCAACCGTTTCCGCCGGGCTCTGCGCTGCGGCCACTGTGCCGCGACGGACAGATGCCTGCGGAATAAGGCCGATCGCGACGGCGCAAATCGCGGCAATCATCAGTTTCGATCGCATCTCTTTTCTTCCCTCCGCCCCAGGAGGGCGTCCCGCACTGTCTAAATTTCGCTCCCTCGAAAACGTCGCAGCGAAAAAGACACGATCAGCAGACCAGCGATTGCGGGAATCCAATTAACGCGCGGCTTGTTCCACTTCTGCAGCCGCTGAATTAATCAACGCGCTCTCGTTGTTCAGGACGGCCGCGACGCGCTGGATTTCCGAATCGGCCTCGGCCCAACGATTTTCTTCGATGGCTTCTCGAATACCAGGCAGCGTCTTTACGCCATAGCCGGAATACACACCGGGCGCGTAAATCATATGTTTGTACCAGGGGCGGCGCAGAACACCCTCCGGCGTGGTCAGGCGGCGTTCGCTGGCCATCAGTTTCTGATTCAGATCTTGCAGCGTGGCGGCGGAAAGGCCGGCGGGCCAGGCCTTCTGGATCGCCGCACGATAGCGTTCCGCGCTGTGCGTGAGTGTATCGGCGGCGTTGTCGAGCGGGGCGAAATTCAGGAAGGGGGGAACGTCCTCGTGGTGCGGAGGGACCTTGGGACTGCGAGGGTCATCGGTGGCGGTGAACAGGCCTTCCTCGATTTCCTTGTTTCGCTCGATGATTTCTCCCCTCTTGTCGTCCGCCAGCTTTTTCAGCTGCTTCTGATAGAGATGAATGGTGTCGGCGAGGTCCGTGAATTCAAAAGGAAGCAGATCGGCATTGGCCAGTCGCAGGACGACCGTGCCGCCGGTCTGCGAAAGCGCGCGCCCGTAGACAAAGTCGGTGTCGGAGAAGTGCGTGTACCAGTAGAAATCGTCGTAAGCGGAATGGTAAATACCTGCATCGCCCTCGCCCCCATATTTCAGATCCATGGAAGCGACGCCGATGTGGTCGAGGAACGCGGTGTAGTCGGAACCTGAGCCCAGCGCTTCAATGCGCAGATCGGCGCGCTGCCGCAATTCCTTGCGATCATCCTCCGTCCTGGCTTGCTCGATCCGGCGCAATTTGGAGCGATTCCAAACGGCAAGTTTTGTTTCCGGATCCTGTATATCGCGAGCGACATCATTCACCAGGTGCTCCAGCGTGTGGGAACCTTCCACTTGGAGAAATCCGCGCCCGGTGGCGTCGCTGTTGATGTAAGCCACGGCATGTTGCGCGAGCTCCTTATCGTGCGCCTCGACCCACTCGGTCGAGCCGAGAAGCATGGGCTCCTCGCCATCCCAGGCGCAATAAATAATGGTGCGCTTGGGCCGCCATCCCTGCTTCACCAATTCTCCGAGCGCGCGCGCCTCTTCCAGCAAGGCCACATGGCCCGACGTTGGGTCTTGTGCGCCGTTCACCCAGGCGTCGTGGTGATTGCCGCGAATCACCCATTCCTCGGGGAACTGCGCTCCCGGAATTCGCGCGATCACGTCGTAGATTTCCTTCATGTCCCAATTAAAATTCACCTTGAGATGAACTTTCGTTTTCCCGGGACCCACGTGATAAGTGATCGGCAGGCCGCCGCGCCATTCCTTGGGCGCCATCGGCCCATCGAGGGCAGCCAGCAGCGGCTGCGCGTCGCCGTAGGAGATGGGCAGGTCGGGAATCTTGGTGAGACTTGGCGCATCCTTGATCGCCAGACGCTTGGCCTCGGGCGTGGCGCCCACTCCCGGAGTCAACGGGTCGCCCGGGCTGGAAGACGGAAAATCCATGACGCTGCCGCGCTGCACGCCCTCGGCAGGGCGCATGGGACCTTGCGGGAAAACATTGTCCACGGCATAGCCATCGTCGGCGGGATCGGAATAAATCAGGCAGCCAATCGCGCCGTGCTCCGCGGCGACCTTGGGCTTGATCCCGCGCCAGGAATTGCCGTACTTGGCGATGACGATGGCGCCCTTTACGGAAATTCCCAGCCGGTCCAGTTCCTCGTAGTCCTTTGGCAAGCCGTAGTTGACGAAAACCAGCGGCGCCGTCACGTCTCCATCAATGGAGTACGCATTGTAACTGGGCAACTGCTCGCTCTGCTGGCTGCTGGTGGGGTCCACGGGGAGAGGCGGCTCCTGCAATTTTGCCGTGAAGTGCGTGGGCGCGACCATCTCGAGAACGCGTTCCTTGGGCGTGGGGAACAGAACAGTGAACGTTTCGATCGTGGCGTCCCAGCCCCATTCCTTGAATTTCGAGAGAATCCACTGCGCATTTTCCTTGTCGTAAGCCGATCCGACATTGTGCGGGTGTGCGCTCAGCCGGCGCATGTATTCGCGCTGGTTGTCGGGACTCGGAAGGGCCCGAAATTTCGCCTCCCAATCGCGTTCGGGCGCGGAACTTGTTCGAGTGAAACCTTGGAGCGGCTCGTCCTCCGCGCCCGTAGAGACGAGTCCATAAAGGGAGACAATGAGCGCCCCCATCATCACCGTACGTCGCATCGCTGCACCTGACTTTCGTATTTTGCCCGCCGCCCCGGCAGGCTGTCGAAGCGAAGCTTACTCCAAAGATATCACGACACCAAATCCTGCGATTCCTGGGAACAAGGGGCCCCTCAGATATTTTCAACTCGCCTGGGGTTGCCGCTACGCATCAGCATCAGGCTGCGCTGCGAAAAGGGCAGGTAGACCAGCGCCGCCGTCGCGGCAAGTGCCAGGCCAATACCGATTTCATCCACCAGCAGAAACGGCGCCAGCGCCCATAGTTCATCGAGCGGAAGGACAAAGGGGAATAAGCGCAGGAATTTCACCGGCAAACCGCGGTATCCAAGAATGGCGGCGGAAAACAGATACAAACGGATGGGAATTCCGACCAGCGCGGTCACGATCAGCAGCGCGAGGAGCCACTTCGTATGCTGAACCGCCTCGGAGAGCACCGGTTCCACCCACTGCAGCAATGCCAGCGAGATGACGTAAAAGGAGAGGTACATGACTTGAATGAGCGAAAAAAGCACTTGCACCACGCGGCGCGGCGCTTCGGGAAGATCTCCCGCATCGCTGAGCCCGAAGTTGCGGTTCTCGCTGGGAACGGTTGCCGGAGTTTCCGCGCCAGCGCCGGTCTTCGGTTTAGATTCCCCTAGACTTGGCGCGCCATCCGCGACGACTTCCACGGGGGCGACAAAGCGGTAGCCGCGGCGCGGAATCGTCTGAATGAACCGCGGATTTTCAGCCGAATCGCTGAGAGCGTCGCGCAGCTTGTTTACCGCCGTGTTGAGGCTGTGGTCGTAATCAACAAATGTGTCGGCGGGCCAAAGCTGCTGCCGCAATTCTTCCCGCGTCACAACATCGCCGGGTCGGGCGAGGAGGTGCAAGAGAACTTCGAGCGGCTGCCCCTGGACGCGCGGGCGCGCCTTGCCCTCTTTGCGCAATTCGCCCGTGCTGCCGTCCAGCTCGTACAAGCCGAAACGGAAAATCGATTTTTGATTGGTCGGTTCGGGAACTGCCACTAGCTCACCCATCGTATGCGACCTCATTTTAGATGATCTATAGTGATAAGACTAAATCTTTATTGCACTTACGGAATGATCGGGATTGGACTGGAATTGAGCTATCGTGCATTGCAAGCGTTCCACGTTCTCGGGCAATCTCGCGCTGCACAAGGAGGCAACCATTCGAAACCGATTTCTATTCCGCCTGCGATGGGCACTGGTGTTTTGCCTGATGGTTGCGCCCCCTCCGGCTGGTGCAGCGGAACTAAGGCCGGAAGCCGCTCAAGGATTCGATCAGTCCGTGCGCCTCACCGAAATGCGCATGCAGGGCGAATTGGCGCCGGGCGGCGTGTTTCTCTGGGCCGATGGCCTGCCGGAATCGGGCCGCAGCGAAGCCTATGCCCGGTTGCAGCGAGGCGAAGTGATTTCGGCGAGGCTGCAGACCCTGGATCCTTCGGGCCATTCCTCCACTCCAGGCGCTCTCATTCATCACTGGGTGGGGACGGTTTTCATCCCGGGTGCTTCGCTCGCTCAGGTGCTCGCAGTGGTTGAGGATTACGACCGCCATTCGGAGTACTACAAGCCGGAAGTCGCGCAATCGAAGAAGGTGGAGCAGAGTGGCGACGATTTCAAAGTCCACTACCGCTTGAGGAAAAAGAAGGTGATCACGATCATCCTCGACACCGATTACCAGGTGCATCGCCATTTTATCGACGCCACTCACGCTTACAGCAACTCCTACAGCACGCGAATTGCGCAGGTCGAAGACGCGGGTGAACCGGACGAGCATGAATTGCCGCCGGGCAAAGACGGCGGATATCTCTGGCGGCTCAATTCGTACTGGCGTTATTTCGATACAGGCAGCGGCGTGTACGTCCAGTGCGAAGCCGTTTCGCTGACGCGGGACATTCCCACCGGGCTGAATTGGCTGGTCGGGCCCTTTGTCCAGAGCGTTCCAAAAGAGTCGCTCGAATTTACGCTGCAGTCCACGCGCTCCGAGGTTCTGCGCGGAGGTTTGCATGCTTCGCAATAGAACACGCTTGGTCGCTGCAACAGGAGGCCGATCATGACAGAAGAAGGAACGCAAATCGCCGCGACTCCGCTCGCTGCGCTGGAAATCCCGTTTCGGAAGACTCCGAAACGCGTTCCGTTCAAGAATGCGCTCCGACTTCAGCAGAGCTTCACGGCGGCGGCCGAGCGCAAGGCCCTCGCGTGGCTGGCCGCGAGGCTGCCGGAGCGGGTGAATTCCGACCACCTGACGCTCATTGGTTTCGTTGCAATGTTTCTGGCCGGCGCGAGCTACGCGCTCGCGCGAACCCACCCCGCGGGCCTGCTTCTCGCCACGTTTTTTCTGGCGCTGAATTGGTTTGGCGATAGCCTGGACGGGACACTCGCGCGTCTTCGCAATCGCCAGAGGCCCCGCTACGGTTTCTACGTCGATCACATGATCGATACGTTCGGCGGATTCTTTTTGATGGGGGGGCTGGCGATCTCGGGCGTGGTCGACTGGAGGATCGCGCTGGGAATGTTTGTGGCCTTCCTGATGCTCTCTGTCGAAGTTTATCTGGCGACGTACACGGTGGGAACCTTTCGACTCTCCTTCGCGAAATTTGGCCCCACGGAAATCCGGATACTGCTGGCGCTCGGAAATGTGGCGCTGTGGCTTCATCCGGATGCGCGGATCTCCGGCTCGCCTTACCGAATCTTCGACGTGGGAGGGATCATCGCCATTGCGGGGATGTCACTCATGCTGATTGTTTCCACTATTTTTAACACCGTGAAGCTGTATCGCGCGGAGCCGGTGCGTTGACGCCGAGTGGAGAAGACTGAAATGATAAAACCTGCCATTTTGAAAATCTTACTGACCTTTGTCGTAGCGCTGGTATTTGCTTTTGCGCCGAAGTCCGCGTCTGCCAAGCGCGGTTCGGGGTCTCAGGGCGGTGGAGCCTCACATGGAGGCGGAGGCTCACATGGAGGCGGAGGCTCACATGGAGGCGGAGGCTCACATGGAGGCGGAGGCTCACGTGGAGGCGGAGGCTCACGTGGAGGGATATCTCATGGAAGTAGCAGCTTCCACGGCGGAGGCCACTCCAGTTTCCGCGGGGGCGGACAAGCTTACGGCGGTTCTCACGGCGGGAAGACAATGTCATCCGCTCGGCTGGGCGGAGGAAACATGAACACGGGACGAATGAGTCGCGGTTCAAACGCAAGGCCCGGAGGGTTTTCTTCATCCGTGTCAGGCAATTTCGAGCGCGGTTCCGCATTCGGAAGAGGAAACTTCAGCTCATCGGGAAACTCACACAGTTTTGGTTACTCAGGAGCTTCGCAGGCGGCAGCGCGAGGTTCACGCAGCGCCATGGGCGGGTGGCAGTCGTCTGGAAACTCGGGCTTCCGGTCGACGCTTGGTTCGGCACGCACTTCAGGGATCGCCATGGGCGGCGGCCGGTGGCAGTCGTTTGGTAACTCGGGCTCCCGGTCGATGACTGGATTGGCGCACATTTCAGTGAGCCCTCCGGCCGGCGCTTGGCGTTCCTTCGGCAACTCTGGTGGCAGTGGCAGGGCGGAGATGGCTCGCGGCTATGGGAACAATGCAGGAGTTGGCGGCCAGTGGCATTCGTTTGGAAATTCAAGAAATGGATTTTTTGGGAGGAATGTTTCAGGAAATTCCTTTTCTGCGGCGAGTCGCGCGAATTCATCGGACCTGCACGCCTTTCGTGGGAGATTTGACTCGAATCGTTTTTCAAATACACCGGCAACGTCGCGGTTTTCGTCGTTCTCGTCATTTTCCAACGGCCGCTCGATGACGAATTTCGGAAGTTCCCGCCGCTTCGGGAACGGGGATTTCGCCAGTTCCAGTTTCGGAAACTCGGGCTTCGGCGATTTGAGCTTCTCAAATTCGTTTCTTGGATCGGGTGTGTCGCTGCTCCCCAACTTATTATTTGGTGGCTTGCTACATTTGGGGACATCGGTCTTGGGAGGAGGAGGCTTACTCGAAGGGGGCCTCCTCGCAGGAAGCGCAATTTCATTGGCTGCGCGCTGGTTGGGTTCCGGATTCGGCTCGAACGGGTACGGCCAGGGCGACTCCGCAGGAGTTGATTCTGGTTACAGCCCAGGAGGGTTTGGCATAGGTTTCGGATTCGCCCCGGCCCCGGTGTGGCCCGCTTGCAATACTGTCGTGAATTTCCAAGGACCCGGCTGGGGATGGAGCGGTTACTGCGGCCCTTCTCCATATTACCCGTCGGTCTGGAATGGCAGCAGTCGCTTCAACGATCGCAGAACCATCTACAACATGCCCGGCGATCATTTCGGCAATTCTGACTTCCACGCGGATCAGAACTAAAACGCCGTAAGGTCTTATAGGAGACACTTAAGCGGCCTGCCTGCGATTCAGGGTATACTGTTGTCCCCCCTACCTGAGTCCAGGAAAGGTCCTAATGTCTCTTCGCAATATTTCGCGCCGCGAACTGTTGAAACTCGGCGGAGCCGCAGCCGCTACCGAGTTGGGGGCGCTGCTCTTACATGGTTGCGGCGCTATCGGCCTTAATTCCAATCCTTCTCCAGGTCCTTCCGGTTGCGGTAGCAAATTGACGGACATCGAACATGTAGTGATTTTCATTCAGGAAAATCGTTCCTTCGATCACTATTTTGGGAGCTATCGCGGCGTGCGCGGGTACTCGGACCAAAGTCTGGCGTTCCAGCAGCCGGATCCGTCCAACACCACGGACTCGCCGGTCGGAAAATTGCTGCCATTTCATCTGGACACTTCCACGGCCAATGGGGCTTGCACGCATGACATCACCCATGCCTGGGCGCCGCAGCATCAGAGTTGGGACAGCGGCGCGATGGATATGTTTGTAAGTTCCCGCCTCCCGATCGACGGCAATTTCGCCCCATTGACCATGGGTTACTACACGCGCGCGGACATTCCTTACTACTACGCCATCGCAGATGCGTTCACGATTTGTGATAATTATTTTTGTTCCGTGATGGGTCCCACCGATCCGAATCGCCTTTATTCCATGGCGGCTTCCATTGACCCCGATGGAAAGAACGGCGGCCCTTTGCTGGAAACTCTGGGCATAAATCGTCCTTCTTTTTCAGGGCGCCTCACGTATACCACGATGCCGGAACAGCTGCAGGCTCGCGGGATTTCCTGGAAAGTTTATTCGCCGCCTGACGCCAACATCTTGAACACTATTTTGTCGGATAATGTTCTGTCCTACTTCAAGAATTTTCAGGATCCCACATCGCAGCTCTATAAAAACGCTTTCTTGCCGCAGTTTCCCACGGGTTTTTTGACGGATGCCGCGACCGGAAATCTGCCGCAGGTTTGCTGGGTGATCGCGTCCCTGGTGGACTCCGACCATCCCCCGGCCCCGTCACTGTTTGGTGAAATCACCTTGTCCGCGATGCTGGCGGCCTTATCTGTCAATTCGGCGCAATGGGCAAAGACGGCCCTGTTTGTAACCTATGACGAGAATGGCGGTTTTTTTGATCACGTTCCGCCGATGACCGCGCCGCCGGGTACCCCAGGCGAATATCTTACCGTACCTGCCGTGCCCGACCCGACGTCGGCGGGCGCTTTCACCGGCCCGATTGGACTTGGTTTTCGCGTCCCTATGCTCATACTCTCTCCGTTCAGCCGCGGCGGTTTTGTCTCCTCGGATCTGTTCGATCACACTTCGATCCTGCGATTTTTGGAAACTCGATTCGGCGCGGAGGTTCCGAATCTCAGCGCATGGCGTCGTGCCGCGGTCGGCGATCTAACCAGCGCATTTAATTTTGCTGCGCCGGATCCGACGATTCCGAATCTGCCTTCCACGACGCAGGCAATTCCTCAGGTCGTTCAGCAGTGTGTAGCGAATCCGGACGGCATCACGCCGTATCCGGTGCCGAACCCGCAGACCTTGCCCTCTCAGGAATTAGGCACGGCTCGGAAACCCAGCGGACCGTGCTGAGAACTTACTCAGACTTGGACCGCTAGCAAATTTCTACTATTATCCCAACAGGAATGCTGTTCGAGCAGGCTAGGCCTTGTGTCGCCCCTCCCGGGCGCTTCGCCATAAATAATTTGGCCGCGGTGGCGCTGCCAGGCGCTCCACCCTGATTCGCTTGACAAGACCTCTGGCCGTATCGCAGCATCGCAGTCAACCCCGAGAGGAGTTACCACCATGGTACTCATCCTGGAGCACCCTTTTCTTTCTGCATCCATCTTGCTCATCGCTTTTTATTTGTGGATGTCGGTCCGCGTGGTTGGGCCGACGGAAGTGGGCCTGGTCATGAAGCGCTTCGGATTGCGAAAGCTGAAGGATGACAATCCGATCGCCTTTCACGGCGAAGCGGGCTACCAGGCCGATCTCCTGATGGCGGGACGCCGCTGGAAGCCGTGGCTGCTTTACGAAGTTCAAATGTACCCGTGGGTGCAGGTTCCCGCCGGTGAGATTGGAGTGGTCATCGCCCAGGTGGGCTCGCCCCTGCCGATCGGGGCGAAATCCGCCATTTACAAGAAAGCGTTCGCAAACTTCTCGGACCTGCGTTCGTTCGTGGCGAACGCAGGCCAGAAGGGCGTCCAGCGCCCGGTATTTCCCCCGGGCACACTGGCCCCGGTTCATCCCGTAGGTTTTCTAGTGATTACCAAGAGCAAGGTTTATGGGCTTCCGGTATCGCCAGAACTTCGATCGCGAGCGGGCAAGAATGAAACTCTGACGCCGGAGGCGTTCGGTTTGCGTCCGGAGCAGCTCAATCTAATGCGCATCGAGCCGAAGGCGACTGGAAAGGACGGCTCGTTGCTCGATATGGTAGGCATCGTGACGGTGTTTGAAGGCGACCCCCTTCCCTCGGGTGACATCGCCAGCCGTCTGGGTGGATTCGCAGACCTCGACAAAATGGAAGCCGCGAACGCGACCGACGGTGACATTATCGAAGTGTTGCTCGGAAACAAAAACAATCTGCACAATAATTATCAGGATTTTCAGGCGTTTCTGGGCAGCGGTGGGCGCATCGGCCTGCAGCACGACCCTCTTCTATACGGCGCCTATGCGCTGAATCCGTTTCTGGTCAGCGTCGAGCTGGTGTGGATGCTGGTGGTGCAACAAGGCCAGGTCGCCGTGATCAAAGCATATGTTGGATTGCCGACGCACGACACTTCCGGATCGGATTTCAAATTCGGGACGCTGGTGCGGCCGGGGCACCGCGGAATCTGGCAGGAGGCGCTGCGGACCGGAAAATATCCGCTCAACCCGCGCTGCTACCAGGCGGAAATTGTTCCGACTTCCATTCTGACTCTGAATTGGGCCGATGAGGTATCGGCGGCGCACAATCTCGACGCGCAACTCAAGCAGATCGTAGCCAAGAGCAACGAAGGCTTCGTCTTCGCTATCGATCTGCAAGTGCAAATTCACGTGCCGGACACCAACGCGCCGCGCGTGATTTCCATGGTCGGGACCATGATGAATCTGGTGAACGAAGTTTTGCAGGCCGCCGTGGGCAATCATTTCCGTGACAAATTGCAGAGCATGCCCGCCATCCGCTTCATCGAAACGCGCCAGCAAGTGCAAGAGGAGGCGTTCAAGCACATCAAGGATCAGCTGGACCAGTACCGCGTCGAGACGCGCGGCGTTTACATCCAGGATGTCGTTCTGCCCCAGGATCTGGTCAAAGTTCTGACCCAGCGCGAAATCGCCAACCAGGAGATTGAAACCTATCGCAAGCAGCGCGCCTCGCAGGAAGAACGCATCGCCATGGAAAACGCCAAGGGCACGGCGGAAATGCAGGCCGACTTGGCCAAATCAAAAGTAGGCGTGGACATCAAGACGAACGATGCGAACGCGCGAACGGAAGAAGCGCGCGGCGAAGCGGAGTTTATTCGCCAGACCGGCACGGCCAAGGGCGCCGAGGTGGAGGCAGTCGGGTTGGCCAGAGCGCGCGGGTACGAGGCGCAAGTGCGCGCACTCGGTTCAAACGCTACGGCACTTGTCAACGTCATCACGGCGCTGGCCGATGGCAGCATGAAATTTGTTCCGGACATCCTCGTGGCCAGCGGTTCGAATGGAGGAGGCGCTCTCGATGGCCTTGCTGCCACAGCCATGCGTTACCTGGGTGGAAATGGCGGAAAGAGCTTGCCGGGAAGCCCAGCCGTCGAGGCGGGAGCCAGTCCGCCGGCCATTACGAAAACTCCTTCGAAGCAATCGGGACCAGGGTAGGGCGACCGGAGCGCCGGATACCGCCGCACCTGGGACAAAACGGTCGGCACGATCGATGAAGCCCTCGACCCACCGGATTCGACGCTCCACCTGTTCAACTTTTTTGCCAAGGGTACGATTGCGCTCTTTCCCGATCGGGTGCACTTGACGGCGGGGACAAAGCTTGAAAATAACTACTTCACCGGCTTCGACCTTCAACCAAACCTTCCGAATCTTTGTAGGTCACGGCTTCAGCCGAGCCGAAAGGGCCCAGAATCAACACGGCTTCAGCCGCTGGCCTTTTCCATATTGAGCGGTCATATGTGCTCTTCGGAAGCTCGCCCCACAGTTCAGCTGCGCAGTACGCCCGGCGGAATATTATGCTGCCGCGCGAGTTCGCTCAGGTCATCGAGCTGGTTTTGGACATCGCTGACCTGCGCTTCAAGTAAGGCGAGAGCCGCGTCGGGCGTCACGCCGATGGAGGGCTTGTCCATGGCCACACCCGGCTGGGTGATGCGATCCTTGGCCAGAGCCAACGCTTCCTGCTCCTGTTGAAGGTCCGCGACACGCCGGTCGAGCTCAGCCTGAAGATCGGCCGCATTTTCGGCATACCATTCGGGATCGTCAAGCCTGGACTCATAAACTGGATAGATCGTTTCGGCCGGCGCGGCGGGCGCTTGGGCCGCAGGGGCTTGCGCCGCCGGTTCCGTCGCTTCCTGGCCGACGATGGAAATCAGGCCGCGGGCGCGGAGCTGCTCCATATCGTCGTTGGTCCAGACTTTCTTGGGCTGTTTTTGATCGCCTTGCGCGGGGCGGGGCTTCTCTGCAGCTTGGGAAGAAAAGGCGATGAGCAAAGCAAGCGCCGCCGCGAATGGGAAAGAGTAGTTCCGCATGATTCCTCCTCGGCGGGGACATCTTGATTCTACACCTGTTCAGGGATCGGGAATATGCCAACCGAATGATCGCTAAGGTGAACGTCTGGGCTTACTGAGGAGCCTTACAATCCCGGCTGCGACAGCGCCGTGAAGTACAGCATTTGTCAGTGCAATTACCGACCACACGGCGACCGTCTCCCAAGCGTGCGGTTCAACGTCAAAGAGAAGAATTGACATCAGTGAGGTGGGACACTGAAAAACTGCGGTGACACGCACTGGAATGCTAAGAGTCGCGAAATTTGTGAATTCCAGATACGCGAAGAGAACAGCAGTCACCATTAGTCCAATTGAGCCAAAAACTATGCTGATGAATCTTACCCGCTTGGCCATACTCACAATTAGATAACACTCGCGCCTCAATATTCCAGGATAACGAACTGAGTCTGACCGAGAAAAGTAAGCTTCCTAAAGCCGACTGGTGGACGCCGTCGCAGGCGCGGCAGAGCGAGGCGCGTACTTCGTCTGAATATAGTCGTCGACCAGCTTGCGAAACGCTGCGGAAAGCTCGTCGTAGTTGCCATGCAGGGTGACGGTTTTCTTGCCGTCGATGTAGACGGGGCAGCTGGGCTCTTCTCCGGTGCCGGGGAGGCTGATGCCGATGTTGGCGGCTTTGGATTCACCGGGGCCGTTGACGATGCAGCCCATCACGGCGAGCGTCATGTCTTCGACGCCTTCGTACTGCTGCTTCCACTGCGGCATGCTGTCGCGGATGTAGCCTTGAATGCGCTCGGCGAGTTCCTGAAACGTGGTGCTGGTGGTGCGCCCGCAGCCGGGGCAGGCGGTCACGCTGGGCGCGAACGAGCGCAGGCCGAGCGACTGCAGCAGCTCGCACGCGGCATACACTTCCTCGCGGCGGTCGCCGCCGGGGCGCGGGGTCAGCGAAATGCGAATCGTGTCGCCGATGCCTTCCTGCAGCAGAATACCGATCGCCGCCGAGGACCACACGATGCCCTTCGTGCCCATGCCCGCTTCGGTCAGGCCCAGATGCAGAGGCTGCTCGGTTTTGCGGGAGAGGTCGCGGTATACCTTGATGAGGTTTTGCGGCTTGGAAACCTTGCAGGAAATGATGATCTGGTCGCGGCGCAGTCCGCACTCGAGCGCGAGTTCGGTCGATTCGATGGCGGACTGCACCATGCAGTTGTTGATGATCTCTTCGGAGTCGAGGCCGAGGTCGCGGTCGGTATTCTCCTGCATCTTGCGCATCACCAGCTCTTGATTGAGCGAGCCGCCATTGACGCCGATGCGCACCGGTTTGCCGTTGTCCACGGCCACTTTGCAGATCGTCGCGAATTGTTCGTCGCGGCGCGCGCCCGCGCCCACGTTGCCGGGATTGATGCGGTATTTGTCCAGGGCCTGTGCGCACCCGGGAAATTTCGTCAGCAGGACGTGCCCGTTGTAGTGAAAATCGCCGATGATTGGCGCGGTGCATCCGAGATCGCGCAGCCGCGCCACAATTTCCGCGACCGCCGCCGCCGACTCCGGCATGTTCACTGTTATGCGCACCAGCTCCGAGCCGGCGTCGGCCAGCTCCTTGCACTGCGCCACCGTGCCGGCAATGTCCGCCGTATCGGTGTTGGTCATGGACTGGACAACGACCGGCGCGCCGCCGCCCACCTGAAATTGGCCGACCTTGACGCCATAGGTCTTTCGCCGCGTAATCGGGAATATCTGCATGTTTTCTCTGCCTAATTCTTCTGGGAGCTAATAATAACAGGGCCGCGTCGGTCCTCAAAATAACACTGGAAGTCGGCTAACCGAAAGCGGCAGACGGCGGTTCGCCTTGCAGTAGCGCGGGCTTCAGCCTGCGGGGTTTGAATCTTGCTCGGCCAAAACCCCGCAGGCTGAAGCCCGCGCCACTTTAGGAGGCCCCCGCAGCTTGGTTTCCGCGCAAGCCTAGAGCGTCCGCAACTTCGCGCATGGCGGCGATGCAGAAAGCGATGTGTTCCTCGATGGGGATGGCCAGTTCTTCTGCGCCTTTGCGCACGTCGTCGCGATTCACGCCGCGCGCGAATGCTTTGTCCTTGAGCTTGCGCTTCACCGAATCGGGTTCGACCTCAAAAATGCTCTTGCCCGGTTTGACCAGGGCGCACGCGGTGAGGAAGCCAGCAAGTTCGTCGCAGGCAAACAAAGTGTGTTCGAGCGGAGTCTCGCGCGGGACGTTGCAGTAGTCGGCGTGCGAAACAATGCCGCGAATCATTTCTTCCGGATAGCCGCGCTCGCGTAGGATTGCCGACCCGCCCGCAGGATGTTCTTGCGTGGGGCTGTGGGCGTCATTCGGCCAGCGCTCGTAATCGAAGTCGTGCAGCAAGGCGGTGAGGCCCCAGAGTTCTTCCTCGGCGCCGGACTTTCGTGCGTAGGCGCGTACGCAGGCCTCGACGGCCAGCGCGTGTTTGCGCAAACTTTCGTTTTGCGTGTATTCGCATAACAAAGCCCAGGCGTCATTTCTGGTTGGCATCGCTTTCTCCCGAATTACAAAATAGTAGGCAAACGGCCGCCAAGTGCAATTACATGCAGAGTCAGCCCCGCCGCAGCGGGCGGCTATCCTACTAAACCCCGGCAAGGATACCGCAACCTTGGCCCTCGTGCCGGACTGTTAGGTGAACGTGCCCCAAGGCCCTCATTAAGGTTCTAGTCCCGGACTCTGCAAGCTCTTGCGCGAACGGCCGGTCATTCGCGGGACATCAAAATCGACGTTTTGCCCAATTGCGAAAGTGTTCAGATTTGCACAGACCGCCGGTCGCGGTGCGTCTATCATGAATGCCCTTGCCGGACGAATCGGGTTATTGCCGATCTTTGGAGCCAACCGGGCCGAACAAGGCGGCGACGCGCCGCCAAAGCCCGCCATAGGCGGGCGCCGACGACTAGGAGCCCGCAAGAAGGGTGAAACACTGGAGGAAAGTCGTGAAGATTTCAGGAAATGGCCAAAGAGGGTCTGGCAGGCTGGTTCCCGCGCTCCTTCTTGTAGTCGTTGTTTTAGGAGCCGCGTACTACATTTTTACCAGAAACGCATCGGTTCAGAATGCATTTCACTTCGTTAAAGAATCTACGCAAGATGCGACGACAACATCGAGGGTGCGAACCGCGCTGCTGCTATCCAAGCATGTATCTCCCTTCGACATTAAAGTCGAGACAACCCAAGCGGAAGTGACGTTAGATGGCCAGGTGCCATCGGAACAAATCAAGGCGGTGGCAGGGGCAATTGCGCTTGATACGTCAGGCGTCAAGGAAGTGCACAACAATCTAGGCATCAATCCATCGACGGCGCGCAACCCTGAAACCGAGGGCCTCGGCGAACGAATAGCCGATCTGGAGATCAAGACTCTGGTCAGCCAGAATCTCTCGCAAAATAGCGACCTGGCTGAGAAACACATCGCGACGGATGTAAAAAATCGAACGGTGACTCTAAGCGGAACGGTCGAGACGGCCGCTCAGAAAAATCGGGCCGAGCAAATCGCATGGCAAGTTACGGGCGTGCAAGGCGTAACAGACAATCTGAGCGCAGCAAACGCGCAGACAAACCCGGAGAGCGTAGATGAGAAACTTGCCCACCGCGTCGAGTTTGAACTGTACTCGACCAAAGCGATCTCCTTGAAGACAGTACAAATCCTTGCAAACAACGGAACGGTCACTCTGACTGGCAACGTTACTTCCCGTGCGGAAAAGCTGCTGGCGGAAAAAACAGCGCAATCCGTTGAAGGTGTCCGGAAAGTCGTGGATAACCTGTCCGTCCCGGATGAAGCGCAGTCTTGAAGGCGCAATTCGTGACCTCATCCCGGTTTACGCCGTAATGGTGTTGGCTGCACCCCTCCGAAATGCTTGCGGCCAAAGCGTGCAACATTGAATAGGCGCGGTGGAAGTGTTTTTATTAGGCTTGTTCGATTGGGATAACAGATTTGAAGGTCTTGGGTAAGGATTCCGCCTCTCGGTAGTCCTAGATCGAAATTCCTGCTAATGGATTTTCAGATTTGACCGATTTGGTTATTGAAATGGAAAAACTACTTGACACAGGAAGCGGATACCCCCATGATGTCGTTCGCGCCAGCTGCTGCCTTCCCCACGTACGAAGTCCCTCTCATCCGCATGCCGGAATAGTCTGCGAGGAGCACCGGTGTCGGAACAAAACAGCACG